>Ga0310811_10000307_pt1 | contig 68441 bp, 67 predicted proteins | sample YCmetagenome_FD_207642 | JGI IMG/M metagenome (GOLD analysis project Ga0310811, IMG submission 207642) | Soil microbial communities from experimental microcosm in Duke University, North Carolina, United States - YC | ecosystem: Engineered > Artificial ecosystem > Soil microcosm > Unclassified ... | reverse complement strand
TGCACATCGTCGAGGCAGCCGTGACGCTGACGCACAAGATGGGCATGCAGACCATCGCTGAAGGTGTCGAAAGCGAGGAAATCTACCGTGTGCTTGCGGGGCTTGGTTGCGACATTGCGCAGGGCTTTGCTGTCTCGCGTCCGCTGCCGGCAGACGAGTTCGCACAATGGTACGAGCAGCACAAGGGGCGTTTCGGCCAGTTCGATCATTTTACGCATGGCACGACCGGCAAAGCCGCTGCCTCCTTCTGACCGTGCGCTTTTGCGGCGTAGGGTGGAACACGAATTCTTACGCTACCAGGCTAAACTGCCGATGCTACCGGTTCTTCAGCGGCGTACAGCATCATGAAAATACGTCTCTCATACATCTTATCCCTTCGGGCAATGAAGGCATAAATATTAAGATCATGATTGCCAACCAATGGAACACTTGCCTTTCGCGCTCCTGTTGCTTGGCATGCTCCTCCAAAGCAATCGTAACCTCAGGGTAACGAGCAGCCAAACGACCATACGCTTCTTCGAACTGGGAAAGCTCATCGCCGCAATGAGCTAAATTCCCATTTTTTGCAGACCTATAGAGCTCCATCAAATTCAAGGTCATGGCAACGATTGCCCTGGACACCTCGTCGTCTTTTTTTGCGTTCAAGCCAGCGCCCAGCGTCTGCGTATCCGTCCGCACTTTTTTCTGACACTCAAGTATTTTCGGATATACGTCACCCACCGTTTTGTAATCTTGTACTCCGGATCGAAAAGATGCTTCTACCTGGCCACCTAATTTGAGAACTTCAATATATTGCGACAAGATTTCCAAAAACATTGGAATCGAGTTGGATGCCCACTGCAGATAGTCCAATTCCAGCACATTCAACTGATAGATCTCTTTTGCCACAACAAGCTTTGGAAGTCCGCCTTCTTGATGCATACGATCTAGTAGTGAATTTCGCCTATCCAACCATTCGGATACACGAGACTTTGCATCTCGACTAAAGCCATTCCATTGATAAATAAATGTCGACGCCAGTGGAGGCGGTTGGCGTTTAGCCAACGGAAACATATCGTCTTCGACAGCAAGATATGCGATTGCCAATACAGCGGTCGTTAGAACAACAAGGTGAGTTCCACGTCGCCAAATTTTAACTTTGCTTAAAGTCATACTGTCTCTTTCTTACCCAGAACGGAGATATCTTAAAAAAAGAAAGGCAAAAAAAAAGCGCACTACAGTGCGCCTTTTTCCGTTTGCCAAATCGACCGCTTGGTGCAAATATTCAATGCGAGCGGATCATCGTGCCGAACGCCTGTTCGGTCAGCACTTCCAGCAGCAGCGAATGCTCGATACGGCCATCGATGATATGCACGGTGTTCACGCCGGACTTCGCTGCTTCGAGGGCCGACGAAATCTTTGGCAGCATGCCGCCGGAAATCGTGCCGTCATCAAACATTTCGTCGATCTCGCGCGCCGACAGGTCGGTCAGCATGTTGCCCTTCTTGTCCTGCACGCCGGCAATGTTGGTCATCATGATCAGCTTCTCGGCCTTAAGGATTTCCGCGATCTTGCCGGCCACGACGTCGGCATTGATGTTGTAGGCCTGACCATCGTCGCCAAAGCCGATCGGCGAGATGATCGGGATGAAGGCGTCATCCTGCAACGCTTTCACGACAGCCGGATTGATCGCCTCGATCTCGCCGACGAATCCGATGTCGAGAAACTGGCCCGGATGCTCCTTGTCCGGCATCTGCATCTTGCGTGCGCGGATCAGGCCACCGTCCTTGCCGGTCAGGCCGACTGCCTGGCCGCCGTAGTGATTGATCAGCATCACGATGTCCTGCTGCACTTCGCCGCCCAACACCCATTCGACAACTTCCATTGTCTCTTCGTCGGTGATGCGCATGCCTTGCACGAAGGTGCCCTGCTTGCCGATCTTCTTCAGCGCATTGTCGATCTGCGGACCACCACCGTGAACGACCACTGGATTCATTCCGACCAGTTTCAACAGGATCACGTCGCGCGCAAAGCTGTGCTTCAGACGTTCTTCCGTCATTGCGTTGCCGCCGTATTTGACGACAATCGTCTTGCCGTGGAATTTGCGGATATACGGTAGCGCTTCCGCCAGAATCTGTGCCTTGCTCTCGGGCGATATGAGGGAATGATCGGCAGGCGGTGCGGTAAAGTCGTTCATTTCGGGTCCTGAATAGATTTGACCGCGATTTTACAGGGAATGGCCTTTCTTTTTGCGGCCGAGCTTTTGAAAATTTGTGTCTGTATGCTACGGACGACGCGGCTTGCGAGCCAGCAGTGTCGGAAGAAATATGCGCAGAAAATGAAGGAGAAATGGATGAGTCGATGTCCGCAATGCCACACGCAATTTACGTGCGCGCAGAAAGGGGAACAATCGGCGCCATGCTGGTGCATGTCCTTGCCGGCATTGCCGCGCGAGGCGCTGAATGGAGGTGCCTGTCTTTGTCCGGCCTGCCTAGACAGGCTCACTCAACATTGCGCTACGAGCAGTCGCCCGACTCCTGATGCGGAAAGTTCTGCCTGATCTTTTGCAGGCTGGCTTGCGCCACAGCGTCCAGTCCGCGTAACTGGTATACGGCCCGACTGGGTCCGGTACCCTGCGGACCGACGCGCGCCGATCGCACGCCTTTCTGGTTCAACATCGCCAACTGCTTGCGTGCCGCCTCTTCGCTTTTGAATACGCCGAGCGAAACACCCCATTGCAACGGTGACGCGTCCTGTATCACGAAGAAGTCATCGACGCCGAGATGCTTGAGCTCGGCCGCTTTTTTGTCGGCCGCTTCCTTGCTGCCCTGCGGCGGAATGTAGACGATGTAGCGCGAAGCTTCCTGTACGGTACGGCGCGTCAGCCGGTTGCCCAGTGCCAATGGCGCAAGCTGCGCTTCGAAACGCTTCGCTTCCGCATCGTCGAAGGCGCCGATTTCAACGCAGGCTTGGGCAGAAGCCGCCACCGGTGCGGAGGCAGCGACCGGCGCTGCGACTGCCGATGTCGCCGCAGGTGCCGCGGTTTTCGGCGCCGCCGCCTCGCTGGGGGAGAGAAGACTCAATTTGTCCGCATTCAATTGCTGGTTCAGACGCGAAGGCTCGCGCGTCGACGGAAACAGGTCATTGAAATAACCTTGCTGGAAGGCCAGCAGACCGGCGTTGATGAGCAACAGCAGCCAGAACGTGAATTTCAGCATGTTGAAGAAACGTGAGTGGCGACCGATTGCAGGCCGATCAGCACGAGATTGTCCACGCGCTCGTGCGCGACGTTCAGATGCGGCGCGATCAGGTCAGCCGCGCCGCCCGCCAGAATACAGGAAACCGGCTGCTCCGGATTGGCGCGCGCGTGTGCGGCGACCGCGCGTTCAATCGCTCCCGCCTGTGCCGCCAGGCAGCCGCTGACGATCGCGGCATTGGTATGGTTGGCAAACGGATGATCGAGATCGGTGTGCAGCGCAACGTCCGGCAGTTGCGCGGTATTCTTCGCCAGCGAGCTGGCCATGGTGCCCAAACCGGGAAGAATCATGCCACCGACGAAGACGCCGTTCGCACTGACCGCATCGACCGTGGTCGCCGTGCCGCAGGTGGCCACGATCAAAGGTCGATCGGGAAAGAGCGCATACGCGCCGATCGCCGAAGCGAAGCGGTCGCAACCCAGTTGCGGCGGATTCAGATAGCCGTTGCGCACGCCGCCCAGTTCCTCGCACGACGTAAACCATTCGAGCGCAACCGGCCGCGTGCCCAGCGCGCGCAGCACCGCGTTTTCCAGTGCATCGCGCATGTTGGGACCGGCGACATTGGACAGCAGCACGCGGCCGATCTTGTAGCGACGCCATACCTCGACCAGTTCATCGGCATCGGCGCGCGCGACCGAGCCGGAGGCGTGCCACTGCCCAAGCGGCTGCTGCGGCTGCGAACGGTCGACCAACGCCCATTTGACGCGCGTATTGCCTGCATCCACCAGCAGCAGCATGTCTTCTCCCTTTAGTTTTCTGTCGCGCGCAGCGATACGTCGCCTGCCACCACGGCCACTTCACCTTGCGTCGTTTGCAGCAACAGACGTCCGTGAGCATCTACGCCGCTGGCACGGCCGCTGTGCAGCACTGTACCGCGATCGAGGATATTGACCTGCTTTCCCGCATGCGCGTGCCGTGCATTCCAGCGCGCGGCGAAAGCGGCGAACCCCTGCCGCTCGAACACCGTCAGATTCTCCGACAGCGTCGTCGCCAGTGCCGCAATCACCTGGGCGCGATCGTCCTGAAGTTCGGGCGCGGCCGCGGCAATCGCCGCGATCTCTTCGTCCGGCATCGCCATATTGATGCCGATACCGATTACCGCCCAGCAGGCCTGACCGTCGCGAACCGTTTCGATCAGCACGCCTCCCAGCTTGCGGCCATCGCGCAGCAGATCATTCGGCCATTTGAGACGCACATCCACCGCATACGACGCCAGCACTTCGGCCACCGTGACGCCGACCGCCAGCGGCAAGCCGGCCAGCGCATGCAGCGGCAACGCGAATTTCCACGCCAGCGAAAAGGTCAGCGTCGCCCCTTCTGCCGCATGCCAGCTTCGGCCGGCGCGGCCGCGGCCGGCGTGCTGCGCCAGGGCCCACAGCAGTACCGGCCGTTCCAGCGTGCGGGCTTCGGCCAGCAGATCGTCGTTGGTGGAACCGGTCTGCGCCACCACGCGAATGTCCATGCGTTGCGCCGCCGCGCCGCACAAGGCCGCGAGGCGTTCGGCGGAAATTCCCGGTGAAATAAGGCAAGTCATATCCGCATTGTAGCGAGCCGGCGCGCAGCGCGATATGCAGAGGGAATCGGTTTTCCGTGTAGGAAGACGCCGGATGACGACCGAGGCCGTTCTCCCTTACACTGCTCCTCATGGCCTCTCCCACTTCGCCGACGCTGCAACTTGAGGGTACGCACACCGTTCGCGCCGCCGGTCGCTGGCAGGTCGGCGCGCTGACGCAGGGCGGCATCGTGCAGATTCTGCACGCCAAGCTCAAGTCAGTGCCGGACGCGGGCACCGTGCATTGGGATCTGTCGCAGATCGAAGCGCTCGACACCATCGGCGCGCAGCTGCTGTGGAATGCCTGGCGCCGCAAGCGCCCCTCGCAGCTGACCATGCCGGCGCAATACGAAACATTCTTCCAGCGGCTGGAAGAGACCGGGACGCTGCATCTCAAAAAGCCGCCGAAGCGGCACTGGTATTCGCTGGCGGCGCTGCACGACGTCAAGGCCAACATCGTCGACCATGCGCTCGATTTCATCACGCTGATCGGCCAGCTGATGCTCGATCTCGGCCGCTTTCTCGCGGATTGGCGTCGCGGACCGTGGCGCGAAATTTCTGCGAGCATTTTTCACACCGGCTATCAGGCGCTCGGCATTACGGCGCTGGTGGGATTTTTAATCGGCGTCGTGCTGTCCTATCTGTCTGCGCAGCAATTGCATCAGTTCGGCGGTGACGTTTATCTGGTCAATATTCTTGGCATGAGCGTGATCCGCGAACTCGGCCCGCTGCTGGCGGCGATCCTGGTGGCGGGCCGCTCGGGTTCCGCGATCACCGCGCAATTGGGCGTGATGCGCGTGACCGAGGAACTGGATGCAATGCTCGTGATGGGCATGCAGCACGGCTACCGCCTGATCATGCCGCGCGTGATTGCGCTGGCGATCTCGATGCCCTTGCTGATCGTGTGGACGGACGCCATGGCGCTGCTCGGCGGCATGGCGGCAGCGCGCACCGAGCTCGGGCTGACGTTGAAGTATTTCGTGCAGAACTTGCCCGATGCCGTGCCGCTGGCAAATTACTGGATCGGCCTTGGCAAGGGCGTCGTATTCGGCGGGCTGATCGCCTTGGTAGCCTGCCATTTCGGCCTGCGCATCAAGGCCAACACCGAGAGCCTCGGCCAAGGCACGACCTTGTCGGTCGTGACCGCCATCACGATCGTGATCCTGGCCGACGCCGTGTTTGCCATCATTTTTACCGATGTGGGGTTCTGATGGATTGCGATCCCAACCAGTCGACGCCGGGTACCACGCCGATCATCGAGATCGAAGGCCTGCGCACGCAGTTCGGCGATACGCTGGTGCACGATAACCTGAACCTGCACATCAACCAGGGGGAAATCGTGTCGCTGGTCGGCGGTTCCGGCACCGGCAAGACGGTGCTGCTGCGGCACATGGTCGGCCTCACGCATCCAGCGGCCGGCAGCGTGCGCGTGTTCGGCGAGAATATCTGCACCGCCGACCCGCGCGATCTGCAGCGCTTGCGCACGCGCTGGGGTATGCTGTTCCAGCATGGCGCGCTGTATTCGGCGCTGACCGTGTTCGACAACGTGGCGCAACCGCTGCGCGAATTGCGCGTGCTGCCAAAGGACCTGATTCGCGATGCTGCGCTGATGAAATTGAGCATGGCCGGCATCGGCCCCGAGCATGCGTTGAAGATGCCGGCCGATCTGTCCGGCGGCATGATCAAGCGCGTGGCGCTGGCGCGCGCGCTGGCGCTGGATCCGGAATTGCTGTTCCTCGACGAGCCGACCGCCGGACTCGATCCGAATGCGTCGGAAGGCTTCGTCGACCTGATCCGCTCGCTGCATCAGGAAATGCGCCTGACGGTAGTGATGGTCACACACGATCTCGACACCTTGTTTGCGCTCTCCTCGCGCGTTGCGGTGCTGGCGGACCGGCATATCATCGCCTACTGCGAACCGGGCAAGGTGGTGGAATTCAAGCATCCGTTCATCGAAAGCTTCTTCCGCGGCGAGCGCGGCTTGCGCGCAATCGAGGCGATGCCCGACGAACAGGAACGGCCTGACGAGACGATCATGAAGAATCTGACGGAAACGCAATATGGAAAATAAGGCACACGCATTGATCGCCGGTATCTTCACCATCGCGTTGCTGGTGGCAGCCGTGCTGATCGCCATGTGGTTCAACCGCGATCGCGAAGAACGCGTGCCCTACGAGATTGCGACCACGCTGTCGGTGCCCGGCCTGTCGCCGCAGGCGGCCGTGCGCTATCGCGGTCTGGATGTGGGCCGCGTGGACGAGGTGCTGTTCGATCCCAAAGTGCCGGGCCAGATTTTGATCCGCTTCAGCGTCGCCAAAAATACGCCGATCACGCATTCGACCTTCGCCACGCTGAGCTACCAGGGCGTGACCGGCCTGGCCTATGTACAGCTGGACGACGACGGCAAAAATCCCGCCATGATGCCGTCATCCAAGAAGAAAGTGGCGCGCATCGAACTGCGGCCCAGCCTGCTCGATACACTGCAGATGCGCGGTCTGGCCATCCTTGAACAGACACAGCAAGTCGCCGCACAATTGAACACGCTGCTGGCCAAGGAAAATCAGCAGGCGATCATGCAAGCGTTCAACAACGTCAGCCGGGCCGCGGACGACATCGATCGTCTCGCCACGCGGCTGCAGCCGACGGTCGATCGCCTGCCGCGCATTGCCGACCGCGCCGATAGCACGCTGACGTCGATCAATCGCCTGTCCGATAACGCAACCACGCTGACGACCAACTTGAACGACATCGCGACGCGCATCAATGCACCGGGCGGCTTGTTGACCGGACTGGACGGCGCGGTCGACAAGGTGGGTTCCGCCGCCAACATGATCGAATACCAGGCGGTGCCGCTGATCTCGGAAGCGCGCACTTCGATGCGCTCGCTGAACCGGGCGCTGGACAACTTCAATCACAAACCGCAAAGCATTCTGTTTGGCGCCGATCGCGAAACGCCGGGTCCGGGCGAAGCCGGCTTCAGCGCGCCCGCCGCCAACGACAAGGGGAGCCGCTGACCATGCATACTCGACCACTTCTCGCTGGACTGGTGCTGGCCACGGGCCTGCTGCTGTCGGCCTGCGCCGCCAAGCCGGACAACAGCAGCACCTATGACCTCGGCCCCTTGCGCGCCACGTCCTCCGCCGCGCCTGCCCTGCCCGCCATCAGCGTTGCCGAGGTGCGCGTGCCTGCCTGGCTTGATAGTCCGCGCATGTTCTATCGCCTGAATTATGCGAACGACCAGCAGCCGCGCGCGTATGCCGACAGCAAGTGGGCCATGCCGCCGGGCCAGCTGTTCGTACAGCGTTTGAAATCTCGCCTGTCGCAGGCGGGCGGCGTTGTCGTGCCGGCTTCCGACGGTGCGCTGAACCTGCCGGTGCTCTACATCGAAGCGGACGACTTCTCGCAAGTATTCGAGCATGCCGGCCGCAGCAATGCACATATTGCCATTCGCGCCTCGGTGTTCGACGGCCGCTTCCTGCGCGCACAAAAGATGTTTGTGCGCGACATTCCTGCAGATACTTCCGATGCGCGCGGCGGCGCGGCAGCGCTGGCAACGGCCAGCGACGCGATCATTGACGACATCGCAGCATGGCTAGCGAACCTGCCACCGAAAAAATAAGCGTGGACGAGGCCGCTCCATCGGCGCCGCAGAGCCCTGCGGCGCATGCGTCGATCTTCGCGCGTGCCGGCTTGCTGGCCTATGTGCTGCTGATCGTCTACGCCAGTCTCTACCCGTTCTCGGGCTGGCAGGACATGGGCGTGCCTTTGCAGGCCTATCTGTTCGCCGGCATGCCGCGCTACTGGACCGGCTTCGATCTCGTGACCAACGTGCTGGGTTACATTCCGCTCGGCGTGCTGGTCGTCTTTGCGCTGTACCCGCAGGTACGGCGAGGCGGCGCCATCATGCTGGCGATCGTGTTCGGCGTGCTGCTGTCCGGCGCGCTGGAAGCGACGCAGACGCTGCTGCCGAACCGCGTCGCCTCGAACCTCGATCTCGCCACGAACAGCCTGGGCGCGGTGATCGGCGCATTGATCGGCAGCCGCTTCAGCGACCTCGTCATGGAACGCAGCCGCCTGCGCCAGTCACGCGATCAGTGGTTCACGCCGGAAGCCAGCCGCGGACTGATCGTGTTCGCTCTGTGGCCGCTTGCACAAATCTATCCGCAGAGCTATTTGTTCGGCAACGGTCAGGCGTTGCCCGTGCTGTCGGACTGGCTGTCGGGGTGGCTCGATACGCCGGTCGACCTCGGTGCCTGGCTGCGCAACGGCATCGACCTTTCGGTGCGCCAATACTGGCTGATCGAAGCCATCGTCACCGCCTGCGGCATGAGCAGCGCGCTACTCGCCCTGTCATGCATGCTGCGCGAGAAAGCGCCGCGTGCAGCGCTGCTGCCCCTTTTTCTCGCGGCGGCGATCGCCGTGAAAAGCCTTTCCTCTGCGCTGCTGTTCACGCCTTCGCAAGCCTTCGTCTGGATGACGCCCGGTGCGCAAGGCGGGCTGCTGCTCGGCACGCTGTTGTTGGGCGGCGGATTGCTGCTCGGCGCACGGGCGCAGCGACGCATCGCGATCACGCTGCTGCTGATCGGGCTGGTCTTCGTCAACATCGCCTCGGCCAATCCCTACTTCGTCGCGACGCTCGAAACCTGGGTGCAAGGGCGCTTCCTCAACTTCAACGGCGCCGCGCAATTCCTCTCGCTGCTGTGGCCGGCATCGGCGCTGTGGTTCCTGCTGCATTCGATCCACCGGCGCAAGGCGCGCAAGCCTGCAACCGACTAGGCGCTGCTTAAGGCGGCGATCAGCATGCGGGTGTATCATTTCGGACTTTGATGCAGCCGTCCCCGCCATGCCTGAAGATCACCCGCATTTCTCCCATCACGTGTTCGTTTGCATGAACCAGCGCGAAGGCGGCCGCGAATGCTGCGCCGACAAGGGCTCGCATGCCGCGCAGAAATATCTGAAGTCGCGCGTGAAGGAACTGGGCCTGGCCGGTCCCGGCGAGGTGCGCATCAACCAGTCGGGCTGTCTCGACCGTTGCGAAGAGGGGCCAGTGCTGGTGGTCTATCCGGAAGGCACTTGGTACACCTATGTGGATAACGAGGACCTCGACGAAATCATCGAAGAACATCTGGTGCACGGCCGCGTCGTCGAGCGCCTGAAAATCTGATGCGCGGCCCCGGCCCCACATTCGCTGCATGAACGCACACACCCAACGTTTTTCACTGTCTGGCACGGTCGGCGCCCTGGAATGCGCGCTGGATCTGCCGGAAGGCACGCCGCGCGGCATCGCGCTGATCGCGCATCCTCATCCGCTGTTCGGCGGCACGATGGACAACAAGGTCGTGCATACGCTGACGCGCGCCTTCATCGCACTTGGCTACGTCGCCGCCCGCATGAATTTCCGCGGAGTCGGCCAATCCGCCGGCACCTATGATGAAGGGCGCGGCGAAACCGACGATATGGCACTGCTGCTGACGCACATGCAGCAACACTATCCCGGCCTGCCATTCGCGCTCGCCGGCTTTTCCTTCGGCACCTATGTACAGACCACCCTGCAGAAGCAGCTGGAGGCGCAAGGCACGCCGGCACAAGGCCTGGTGCTGGTCGGCGCCGCGCCCGGTAAATGGCCGCTGCCCACGGTTCCCGCCGACACCATCGTGATCCATGGCGAACTGGACGAAACGATCCCGCTGGCCGATGTATTCGAATGGGCCCGTCCACAGGACCTGCCGATCATCGTGGTGCCGGGCTCCGATCATTTTTTCAACCGCAAGTTGCACCACATCAAGAACCATGTGATGAAACTGTGGTCGCATTGAGGCCGCCATGCCGGCCCACCCCTTTTCCGTTCAACCCGACGCGCCCCGCGCGTTCGTTTATTACTGAAGCATCATGAAAAAATTCTTTGCAGCCATCGTCGCTGCCGCACTTTCGCTCTCAGTGGCATTCGCGCAAGGCGTTCCGGCGCCGATCCTCGCCGCCAAGTCCTGGGTCCTGCTCGACGCGACCAGCAATCAGGTTCTGGCTGCGAACAATCCGGACATGCGCATCGAACCGGCTTCGCTGACCAAGCTGATGACGGCCTACGTCGTGTTCGACGCCTTGCGTGACAAGCGCCTGGACATGAACCAGATGGTCACCGTCTCGACGCGCGCATGGAAGGTCGACGCCGAAAGTTCGAAGATGTTCATCGAGCCGCGCGTGCCGGTCAGCGTGCATGATCTGGTCTATGGACTGGTGGTCCAGTCGGGCAACGATGCAGCGGTCGCATTGGCGGAAGCCACCGCCGGTACCGAGGAAGCCTTTGTCTCGCTGATGAACAAGGAAGCCGAACGCATGGGCATGAAATCCACGCATTTCGCCAACGCGCACGGCCTGCCTGATCCGAACAATTACTCGACCGCACGCGACCTGGCGATCCTCGCTGCACGCAGCGCAACCGACCATCCGGAATACTTCAAGATCTATTCGGTCAAGGACTTCACTTACAACAAGATCAAGCAGCCGAATCGCAATCGCCTGTTGTGGCTCGACCCAAGCGTCGACGGTCTGAAAACCGGCCACACGCAGGAAGCGGGTTACTGCCTGGTTGCGAGCGCACTGCGCCCGAGCGGCAACAACCAGCGTCGTTTGATTTCGGTGGTGATCGGCACCGCATCCGACCAGGCCCGCACACAGGAAAGCATGAAGCTGCTGAACTGGGGCTACCAGAACTTCGATATCGTGAAGCTGTACGCGAAAAACCAGCCGGTCGCTACCCCGGCCGTATGGAAAGGCTCGCAGAACACGGTGAAGGTCGGCTTCATGCAGGATGTTTTTGTCACTGTGCCGAAGGGCGCCGCCGGCAACATGAAACCGCCGGTACTGGAACGCAAAGACCCGCTGGTCGCACCGATCGACAAGGGTAGCCAGGTCGGCCTGCTGAAAGTGCAGAGCAACGACGGCAAAGTGCTGGCGAGCTTGCCGGTAGTGTCCCTCGAACAGGTGGATCAGGCCGGTATTTTTGGCCGCGCAGTCGACGCAGTGCGCCTCTGGCTGCATTGATCGGGGTCAGCACACCAACGGCAAGCTCGACCAACCAGCAGCTCGCCGTTTTTTATTGCAGCAGTGAATTTTTTGCATCCCTCGTCGGTCGAATCCCGGCACACTCAAAGGCATGGATGACTATGGACGACCCGTTGGTATATCTGAATGGCGCAATGACACCGCTCTCTCAGGCACGGGTGTCGGTGCTTGACCGCGGGTTCATCTTCGGCGACGGCGTGTACGAGGTGATTCCGGTCTACGGACGACGCATGTTCCGGCCGGAACAGCACCTGCAGCGCTTCTTCAACGGCATGGAAGCCATACGGATCGTGAATCCCTACAGCAAACAGCAATGGCTGGATTTGCTGAATCAGGTGATCGCGGCGTATCCGCAGGAAGACCAGTCTGCCTATATGCAGATCACGCGCGGTCCGGCACGCCGCACGCACGCCTTCCCTATCGGCGAAGTGAAGCCGACGGTACTGATCATGTGCAATCCGCTGGTGCTGCCATCGGCAGAAGCACGCGAGCATGGCGCGGCTTGCGTGACGATGGAGGATCAACGCTGGCTGCATTGCGAAATCAAGTCGATCTCGCTGCTCGGCAACGTGCTGGCGGCGCAGCACGCGGCCGACCACAACGCGAACGAAACCATCCAGTTCCGCAATGGCGCGCTGACCGAAGGTTCGTCGTCCAATGTCTGGATCGTCAAGGACGGCGTGCTGCTCGGACCGCCGCGCGACAACCTGATCCTGGAAGGCATCCGCTACGGCCTGATGGAAGAATTGTGCAAGGCCAACGGCATCGCGATGCAAGCACGCCGCATCACGCGGGAAGAGGTGATGGCGGCTGACGAAGTGCTGCTTTCCTCTGCGGCCAAGGAGGTGCTTGCGGTCGCCACCATCGACGGCCAGGCCATTGGAAACGGCACACCCGGCCCCATTTACCGTAAACTGTACGACGCATATCAAGCCGCCAAGCGCGGCTGATTTTTTATGGCGGCAGTGCCGCGAACGGACATCATCATGAGTGAACTTTTCCCTCCCATTCCTCCGGAAGAAAGCTTGATCGAGTATCCGAGCGACTTTCCGATCAAGATCATGGGCCTGATGCAGGATGGCTTTGCCGACACCATGGTCGAACTGGTGCAGCTGCACGACCCGGAATTCCACGCCGGCAAACTCGAAATGCGCCCGTCGTCCGCCGGCAAATACCTGGCGATCACGGTCACTGTGCGTGCGACCAGCCGCGAACAGCTCGACAATCTGTACCGTGCGCTGTCGGGCCATCCAATGGTGAAAGTCGTTCTGTAATTCCACGCTGCGGCGCCGCCGGGTTTTGGGTAAACTCGGCGGATGACAGCGCGCCTCATCTCTCCCGACATCGTTCAGCGCGGCGTCGAGCCCTACATGGCCACCTTCGACGCAATGCGCGCCTACACCGATGCGCGCACTGCGGACACCGCTGACCAGATCTGGCTGGTCGAGCATCCACCAGTCTACACGCTTGGCCTTGGCGCCGATCCATCGCATATCCTGAACGCAAACGGCATCCCGGTGGTGCAGACCGATCGCGGCGGCGAGGTGACCTACCACGGTCCCGGCCAGATCGTGGCTTACCTTTTGCTGGATCTGCGCCGTCACAAGAGCGACGGCAAGTTGTTTGCGCGCGAACTGGTGCACAGAATCGAGCAAGCCGTGATCGATACGCTCGCGGCGTATAATCTCGCCAGCGAGCGCAAGCCTGGCGCGCCCGGCATCTATCTGTCGGATGGCGCGCTGCAAGGCGCGAAGATCGCAGCGCTCGGACTGAAGATACGCGGCAACGGCTGCACCTATCACGGCTTGTCGCTGAACGTGGCGATGGACCTCGCGCCGTTTTCGTGGATACATCCTTGCGGTTACGAAGGACTGGTCACGGTCGATATGCGCGAACTCGGCATCCTTGCTGAGTTGTGCGACGTGCAAACGGTCCTCGCGAAAAAATTAAGCGTCAGCCTGTCACGACAGGTTGAATCACCCTAGATATCGAGCAGCATGTTTATCGTGGCAGGGATCAAGCACCGTGCCATGCGTCTTTCTCCGATGCCGTATCCGGCGCCGTCAGGAAGACATCACAGGAGCCACCCGCGCTATGAGTATCGACAGCACTTCCGCCGCATCCGCCACGCCCACCTACAATCCCGCCGAAAAACAAAAGGGCAAGGCGAAGACCATTCGCATTCCGATCAAGGTAGTGCAGGCAGAGCGCCTGCCGAAGCCCGACTGGATCCGCGTGAAAGCCGGCTCACCGTCGACCCGCTTCTACGAAATCAAGGACATCCTGCGCGAGCACAAGCTGCATACCGTGTGCGAGGAAGCGAGCTGCCCTAACATCGGCGAATGCTTTGGCAAGGGCACGGCGACCTTCATGATCATGGGCGACAAGTGCACGCGCCGCTGCCCGTTCTGCGACGTCGGCCACGGCCGTCCCGATCCGCTGGATCCCGATGAACCGGAAAATCTGGCGAAGACGATCGCGGCGCTGCGCCTGAACTATGTCGTCATCACTTCGGTCGATCGCGACGATCTGCGCGATGGCGGCGCCGGTCACTTTGCCGCTTGTATCGAACGCGTGCGCGCGCTGTCGCCGAGAACGCAAATAGAGATTCTCGTGCCCGACTTCCGCGGCCGCATGGACCGCGCACTGGAAATCCTGAAGGCCGCACCGCCGGATGTGATGAACCACAATCTCGAAACGGCGCCGCGTCTGTACAAGGAAGCGCGCCCCGGTTCCGACTACGCGTATTCGCTGAATCTGCTGAAGCGCTTCAAGGAGCTGCATCCGGAAGTGCCGACCAAATCCGGCATCATGGTCGGCCTCGGCGAAACGGATGACGAAGTGCTGCAGGTGATGCGCGACATGCGCGCGCACAACGTCGACATGCTGACCATCGGCCAGTACCTGATGCCCAGCGGCGACCACTTGCCGGTGCGGCGTTACGTGCATCCCGACGTCTTCAAGATGTATGAGGAAGAAGCCTACAAGATGGGCTTCAAGCACGCCGCCGTCGGCGCGATGGTACGCAGTTCATATCACGCCGACCAGCAGGCACATGGACTGACCGGTTCTGCTGCCGTTAACGATTCCAGGTAAAGCAGCCCTCTTTCAAGAGCCACAAGGTTCGTGGCAGGCGCAGTGTGCATTCACCGGCAACAAACCACCATTTCTCCGCCAGGATGGAGCATTCCGTCACCCAGGATCCCCGACTGCTTCGGCGCCTGTTGCGCGCGAAGGATCGAATGGATGCCGCGTCACACGAAGCCTGGCCGGTGAGCCGGCTGGCCGAAGTAAGCGGCGTGTCGCAAGCCCACTTTGCGCGATCCTTCAAGCAGGCTTTCGGCATCCCGCCGCATCGCTACCTGCTGACGCGACGCATCGAGCGTGCAATAGCGCTGTTGCGCGATACGGATTTGCCGATCACCGACATCGCGTTCCAGACAGGCTGGAACAGCCTCGGCACATTTGGGCGTATCTTTCGCGACATTACTGGCCAAAGCCCCAGTGCAAACAGGGAACAAGCCCGGTCTGTAAGGGATGGAATTGAACAGGTTCCGGCTTGTATCGTCGCGGCTTCCTACCGGCCCGGGCTCAAGATCGCAGTTTCGGAGAAGCGCCGCCTGGCGGTCCTTGGCGAAAATGGCGCCTCTTCAACAAAGGAGGCTCCATGAGTCAGGGAATTCAGGTAGCAGGGATTTACGTTCGCGATCAGGAAGAAGCCCTTGGCTTCTACGTCGGCAAGCTGGGATTTCTTGTTCACACCGACGTGAAGAATGGGGACTATCGTTGGCTGACGGTGCAGCATCCCGAACAGCCGTTCTTTCAGCTCGGCCTGTTCAAGCCCGGACCGCCGGTACACGACGACGCCACCGCACGGGCCGCATTGGAAATCCTGGCCAAGGGTGCAATGCCGCCACTGGTATTGGTAGTCGATGATTGCCGTGCCGCCTATGGCAGCATGCGCGCCCTTGGCGTGGAATTCACGCAAGAACCCATTGACCGCTATGGCACGGTCGACGCAGGATTCCGCGATCCGTCAGGCAATGGCTGGAAGATGATCGAGGCGCGCCGCCAAGCCGGTGCATGATTGTGTCAAGCCGACCTGCCGTTCGCAGACGAGACCAAAGCCATGCGCGCCGCCGGTGCAGCATGGCGATCTGCGGCAATCGCGCCAAGCAGGCGGCACATCGGTCACGCCACAAGGCAAAGTAGTCTCGCGTGCCATTGCGATGGCCGCAGGCCGATAAATCGGTATACTCTGCGCCCATGCCGCGGCAGCGCCGCCGCGTGCGCCACTCAGGGAAAAGCCAATGAGCAACGCCGACTCGCAAAAAATCAATTCGCCGGGCACCGTGCTGTTCGCCAGCCTGATCGGCACCACGATCGAATTCTTCGACTTCTATATCTACGCGACCGCCGCGGTGCTGGTCTTCCCGAAACTGTTTTTCCCGTCATCGAGCGCAACCGCGGCGATCCTGCAGTCGCTGGCCACCTTTGCAATCGCCTTCTTCGCCCGCCCTGTCGGTTCCGCGGTGTTCGGCCACTATGGCGACCGCATCGGCCGCAAGGCGACATTGGTCGCCGCATTGCTGACGATGGGCCTGTCGACCGTAGCGATCGGCCTGCTGCCGACGTACGAAGCCATCGGCACGCTGGCGCCGTTGCTACTCGCCTTGTGCCGCTTCGGTCAAGGTTTGGGGCTGGGCGGCGAATGGGGCGGTGCCGTATTGCTCGCCACCGAGAACGCTCCGCCGGGCAAGGTCGCGTGGTATGGCTGTTTTCCTCAGCTGGGCGCGCCGCTCGGCTTTCTGCTGTCCGGCGGCATCTTCCTGTTGCTCAGCGAAGTCCTGAGCGATGCGCAATTTTTCAGCTATGGCTGGCGCATTCCCTTCATTGCCAGTGCGGTGCTCGTAATCATCGGCCTGTACATCCGCCTGAAGATCACCGAAACGCCGGCATTTCAGGAAGTGATCGATCACGGCGAACGTGTAAAGGTGCCAATCGCGACTGTCGGCCGCGAGCATGCTCGCATGCTGGTCCTCGGCACCGTGATCGCCTTGGCGACCTTCGTGCTGTTCTATTTGATGACGGTATTCGCCCTGAGCTGGGGTACCACCGCGCTCGGCTACTCGCGGATGGATTTTCTGCTGGCGCAACTCTTTGCGGTGCTCTTCTTTGCGCTGACGATCCCGGTCTCCGCCTTGCTGGCTGACCGCTATGGACGGCGCATCACGCTGATCCTGGTGACGATCGCGATCATTGTGTTCGGCCTGCTGATGGCGCCGCTTTTCGTCGCCAACAGCATGGCTGGCGTGATCGTCTTCCTGTCGGTCGGCCTCGCGCTGATGGGCATGACCTACGGCCCACTCGGCACCATGCTGTCGGAACTGTTTCCGCCGGCGATCCGCTATACCGGCGTATCGCTGACCTTCAATCTGGGCGGTATCTTCGGCGCTTCGCTGGCGCCTTATGCGGCGACCTGGCTCGCCACGCACTATGGTCTCAGCCACGTCGGCTACTACCTGTCGATTTCAGCGGGGCTCACGTTGCTCGCGTTGCTGCTGGTCGGCCGCTCGGCGCACCAGACGGGAAAATAAGCGGTCCGAAAATAAAAACGCCCGCACCTCTTGCGAGGGCGGGCGCAGAGGCGCGGTGAACTCAGTTCGCAGGCAGGCGCCTTAACTGCGGTTGCGCCGCAATGCTGTCGAACTGCGCGTGGCTGGCGTCGACCTTGAATACGCTGACCACTGAGGAAAGGTTCGCTGCCTGTTCCTTCAGCGACGCCGCCGCCGCCGCGGCTTCCTCCACCAACGCGGCATTCTGCTGCGTGACCTGATCCATTTGCACAATCGCGGTATTGACCTGTTCGATGCCGGCGCTCTGTTCCTGGCTGGCCGCGAGAATCTCGCTCATGATGTCGGTCACGTGCTTCACGCTGTCGACGACTTCCGTCATGGTCTGACCCGCCTGTGCGACCAAGCGGCTGCCGGCAACGACCTTATCGACCGAATCGTCGATCAGCGACTTGATTTCCTTCGCCGCATTCGCGGAACGCTGCGCCAGGCTGCGCACTTCGCTCGCGACCACCGCGAAGCCGCGGCCCTGCTCGCCGGCGCGCGCCGCCTCCACTGCGGCATTCAATGCCAGGATGTTCGTCTGGAAGGCGATGCCATCGATCACGCCGATGATGTCCACGATGCGCTTGGCCGATTCGTCGATGGCGTTCATCGTGGTAACCACTTCCGTCACCACGCCGCCGCCGCGCACTGCGACTTCGGAAGCAGAGATTGCCAGCTGATTTGCCTGACGGGCATTGTCCGCGTTCTGCTTGACCGTCGAAGTGAGTTCTTCCATCGACGACGCCGTTTCCTCCAGTGACGCCGCCTGCTGCTCGGTACGGCTCGACAGATCGAGATTACCGGCCGCAATCTGGGTGGTCGCGGTGCCGATGGAGAGACTGCCCTCGCGCACTTTCGTGACCGTTTCGGTCAGGCGCATCTGCATTTTTCGCAGTCCCTCCATGAGGCGCCCCATCTCGTTTTTCGATTTGACGTCAATGCGGCGCGTCAAGTCGCCTTCGGCAATCGCTTCGAAGTGCACCAGCATTTCCTGCAGCGGGCCGTTGATGGCTCGGATCAGGAGAAAAGCCGATACGCCGACCGCAATCAAGCCAGCCAGCACGCCAAAGATCGCCGCCATGCGAACGCGTTCATACAAGCGCTGGCTCGCTTCGTATCCATCCTCTGCGCCCTTGGTCTGTACCGCGATCAGCGCGTCGGCGCTTTTTTGCAGCGCCGAATTCAAGGCGGCCGCGCGCTGCATCAGAATGCCGTTTGCTTCATCGGCACGACTCGCGCGCAGTGCGGCGATCAAGTCCTGGTTCAGCTCTTTCAGATACGCATTCCGCTTTTCGGTCACGTCGGCGGCAAGCTTCTTCTCGTCATCATCCGCAGGAAGCGCCAGATACTTCTGCCACGCCTCATCCGCCTGTGCGTAAAAGTTTTCCGCACGCTTGATGGTCTCGTCAACGTTCGCTTCGTTGAGCTGCATGGCAGCTCGGCTCAATGCAGTGCGCGCCTGTAGCTGACGCTCCATCATAGTGTGGATCGCATCCGACGACGGCATCTGGTTGGTGTACATGTTTTGAATGGTCGCATTCGTCGCCTGCAGACCGAACACGCCCATGATGCCGCCGATGACGAGCATGGCGCCCATGAAGCTCATCGTGAGGACCAGACGCAATTTGATCGAAAGATTGTTTAGCATGATTGACTCGCTTTGCCGGTTGTAATGACAACGCCGTTTCGGCGCGATGGTGTGGCGGGTACCGATACTTCACCGTCGCAGATCGGCGTTTGTTTCCTTATGGAAATCTGAAATGAAGTATATAGACGCGGGAAAGCGGAGTCGATCACTGGAACGACAACTGTTCATAAATCGAGACAGAGTCTTGGCAAAGCGGAATGCCAGAGCGACATGACTGGCAAAAAGCTCTTACCTTGCCAATCTTAAGTACCTGTAAGTTATGCGAATGAGCGGCGCTCGCCCCGTATCGAGGTTCAGGCGCGGATAGCGACGTCGTCGTCCTCCTCCTCGATCAGGAAGCCGCCGCTCTGGTGCGCCCACAGCCGCGCATACAGGCCGCCGCGCGCCAATAGTTCGCGGTGCGAACCTTCCTCCACGATGCGGCCCTTGTCCAGCACGATCAGGCGATCCATCGCCGCAATGGTCGACAACCGATGCGCGATCGCGACCACCGTCTTGCCCTCCATCAGTTGATACAGGCTGGCCTGGATTGCCGCTTCCGCTTCGGAATCGAGCGCGCTGGTCGCTTCGTCCAGCAATAGAATCGGCGCATCCTTCAGCATCACGCGGGCGATCGCAATGCGCTGGCGTTGACCGCCGGAGAGCTTGACGCCACGTTCGCCGACGTGGGCATCGTAACCGGTGCGCTCCTTCGCATCGCTCAGGCCGAGAATGAAATCGTGCGCCTCCGCGCGCTTGGCGGCGGCGATCATGTCGGCTTCGGTCGCATCGGGCCGCCCGTACAGGATGTTGTCACGCACCGAGCGGTGCAGTAGCGAAGTATCCTGCGTCACCATGCCGATCTGTGCGCGCAGGCTGTTCTGCGTGACATGCGCGACATTCTGTCCGTCGATCAGGATGCGGCCGTTTTGCAGATCGTAGAAACGCAGCAGCAGGTTGACGATGGTGGATTTGCCGGCGCCGGAGCGGCCGACCAGGCCGACCTTCTCGCCGGGACGTATCGTCAGGTTCAAATCGTCGATCACGGTATGCGAACCGCCGTAGGTAAAGCCAATGTGTTCGAACTTGAGCTCGCCGCGCGTGACTTTCAGCGGCACGGCATCCGGCGCATCGTTGACGGCATGGGCGCGCGACAAGGTATTGATGCCGTCCTGCACTGTACCGACCTGTTCGAACAGCGTCGACATTTCCCACATCACCCAGTGCGACATGCCGTTCAGGCGCAGCGCCATTGCCGTTGCCGCCGCCACCGCACCGACGCCGATCTGCGCTTGCGTCCACAGCCACAGCGATACGCCCGTGGTGCCGAGGATCAGCATCATGCTCAGCGCATGGTTGACGATCTCGAAGCGGCTGACCAGACGCATCTGCCCATGCACCGTACCCATGAATTCCTGCATGGCGCCGCGCGCATACGCCGCTTCACGGCCGGCATGCGAAAAAAGTTTGACGGTACTGATATTGGTGTACGCGTCGGTGATGCGCCCTGTCATCAGCGAGCGCGCATCGGCCTGATGGCGCGACACGTGCGACAGGCGCGGCACAAAGTAGCGCAGCGAACAGCAATAGCAGAAGGCCCAGGCGAGAAACGGGACCAGCAGCCAGCGGTCGAACGTGCCTACCACGCTGACCAGCGTGACGAAATAGATCACCACGAACACCAGGATGTCGCCCGTGATCATGCACACTTCGCGCACCGCCAGCGCAGTCTGCATAACCTTGGTCGCCACGCGACCGGCAAACTCGTCCTGGTAGAAGGACATGCTCTGATTCAGCATCAGACGATGGAAATTCCAGCGCAAGCGCATCGGAAAGTTTCCCGCCAGCGTCTGATGCTTGACGATGGTCTGGAAAGCGACCAGCACGGTGCTGAACAGGACCAATCCGCCGAGCAGCAGCAAGGTGCTTCTTTCCTGCTGCCACAACATTGCAGGTTCAACCTTGCTCAGCCAGTCCACCACATGGCCCATCATCGCGAACAGCATGGCTTCGAACGCGCCGGTCGCCGCAGTCAGCAGCGTCATTGCCAGCATGTATCGGCGTGCGCCGCGCATGCCCTCCCAGATGAAGGCGAGAAATCCCTTCGGCGGCGTCACCGGCGCCTCCTCCGTGTATGGGTACAGCAACTTTTCAAACCAGCCCAGCATGTACTTCTCCAAAACCTGTGCGCCGTACCGCGCGCAAAACATCGATTATCCTCCAGCCGCCCCAAAGCCGTCGGCGTCGCTTGGACATTCGCAGTCCTTCGGCTACTCTACGAACATCCGACAACACATAGGCTTGCCATGCTCATCGCAAAACTTCTCCATGTCCTTGGCTTCACTGTCTGGGTCGGCGGCATGTTCTTCGCGCATAACGCCTTGCGCCCTTCCGCCGCCGCACTGCTGCAGCCGCCGCAGCGCCTGCCTTTGCTCGCTGCAACGCTGGGCCGTTTCTTCAAATGGGTATGGGTCGCGATCGCGCTGATTCTCGGCAGCGGCGGCGCAATGATGGCCAGGCTCGTGCAGCCGCCGCTGTACGTGACGCTGATGGCGGTGATCGGCGTGATCATGATGCTGATTTTTGCGCACATCTTCTTTGCGGCGAACCGACGCCTGCAGCGTGCAGTCGCCGCACAGGACTGGCCGGCCGGCGGCGCCGCGATGGCACAGATTCGCGTCCTGGTCTTCGTCAATCTGGTGCTCGGTCTGCTGACGATCGTCATCGGCGTACTCGGGCCGCTGACTTTGTAAGCTGTCTTTGCAGGAGGTTTGCGGTCGGCTTGCACCAGCGAACGCCGTCACGGAGTGACCGGTCGAAGGATCGCGCCTCGCAGTGTCGCAGCGACCGCATCCACCTGCACCTCTGAAAGGAACATTGCCATGTCTCACGACACTCCGCTGATCACGACACTGGTCGGTGGCTTCGTTCTCGCCTTTTTCTTCGGCGCGATCGCGAAACGCTTACGCATGCCGCCGCTGGTCGGCTATCTGCTCGCCGGTATCGCTGCCGGCCCGTTCACGCCGGGCTTCGTCGCCGACAGCAGTCTTGCGCAGGAGCTGGCGGAGATCGGAGTGATTCTGCTGATGTTCGGCGTCGGCCTGCATTTCTCGCTGAAAGACCTGCTCGCGGTAAAAAACATCGCGATTCCCGGTGCGATCGTACAGATCGCGATCGCGACGCTGCTCGGCATGTGCATGGGCTGGGCGCTGGACTGGCCGCTGGGCGAAGGCTTTCTGTTCGGCCTCGCCTTGTCCGTTGCCAGTACGGTCGTGCTGCTGACGGCGCTGGATGAACGCAATCTGGTGAAAACACGGCGCGGCCAGATCGCGGTCGGCTGGCTGATCGTGGAAGACATTGCCATGGTGCTGGCGCTGGTGCTGATTCCCGCGCTCTCCGGCATGCTCGGCGGCGAGGGCGAAGCATTGCCGACCAGTGCACTGCTCATCGCATTGGCGATCACCCTGGGTAAAGTCGTCGCCTTCGTTGCCGTGATGCTGTTAGCGGGCCGTCGCACGATTCCCTGGATACTGGAACGCATTGCCGCCACCGGCTCGCGCGAACTGTTCAACCTCGGCGTACTCGCGATTGCGCTTGGCGTCGCTTTCGGCGCGACTTATGTCTTCGGCGTTTCCTTTGCGCTCGGCGCTTTCTTCGCCGGCATGATTCTCTCCGAGTCGGAATTCGGCCACCGTGCGGCAGAAGATTCGCTGCCGCTGCGCGATGCCTTCGCCGTTCTGTTCTTCGTGTCGGTCGGCATGCTGTTCGATCCTTCCATTCTGGTGCGCGAGCCGCTGCTGGTACTCGCCACCGTACTGGTCATCGTCGTGGGAAAATCGCTGGCCGCCTTCGTCATCGTGCTCGCCTTCGGCCATCCGCTCGGCACGGCATTGACGATTGCAGCCAGCCTGGCGCAGATCGGCGAGTTCTCCTTCATCCTCGCCACGCTCGGCATGTCGCTGGATCTGCTGTCCGCGACCGGCCGTGACCTCATCCTCGGCGGCGCGATCCTGTCCATCCTGCTCAATCCCCTGCTGTTCGTGCTGCTTGAACGCGCGAAGCCGTGGCTGAAACGCCGCGAGCAGGCCGCAGCAGATGCGCGCACGCCGGCCAGTGAATCCGAGCCGACGCCATGGGGGCCGCTGCAAGATCACGCCGTACTGGTCGGCTTTGGACGTGTCGGCCATCACATCGCCGCCAGCTTGCGTGAACGCGAGATTCCCTTCGTCGTGATCGAGGATCATCGCGAAGTCGTGAAGGCATTGCGTGCCGATGGCATTCCTGCAATCAATGGCGATGCCGCGGCACCGGGCATAATGGAAGCCGCCAATGTGCAACAGGCGCGCTGGCTGCTGGCAGCGATTCCTAACCCGCTGGAAGCCGCTCACGTCATTGCGAAGGCACGCATGCTCAACCCGCAGATCGAGGCAGTGGCACGCGCGCAGACCGACGCCGAACTGGCGCACTTCGAAAAGCATGGCGCCACACACACGGTGGTCAGCGAAAAGGAAGTCGCGAAGAGCATGGCAGCGTGCGTGCTTGCCCCGTCGCATGCGCCGGACTGAAGACGACGCGGGCGCGGCCCCGCAGTGTTCGTTCAGGATGCCGACAATGCAACGCTTCCGGCGTTAGAATTCTCACACTACCACTCTGGCTTCGCTGAATGCTCATGCCCACCTTCCTTCATCAGCTGCCGCAGTCCATCCGTCATATTTCGAACAAGCCCGTTGTCAGGCGCAGCTTCATCGGCCTGCTCGTCTTCATTCTGCTGATCGGCCTGTTCGGCTATTTCGTCCTGCCCGGCATCCTCAAGTCGCAGGCGGAAAAAGCTCTGAGCGAAAAGCTGCATCGCCAGACGACGATCGGCAAGGTAGAGATCAATCCCTACACGCTGCGCGCTACCTTGCGTGACTTCCGCATCATGGAGCCGCAAGGAAAGGAAACCTTTGCCAGTTTCGATGCGCTGACTGTCGGCGTTTCGTATCAATCACTGTGGCGTCTCGCGCCGGTGATACACGAACTGATACTGACGAAACCCTATGTGCATCTGGTACGTAAAGATGCGAACCACTACAACATCGACGACCTGCTTGCACTGGCCAATGAAAAGCCGGAGGATGACAAGCCGTCGAAACCGGCGCGCTTCTCGCTGTTCAACATCCAGATCGAAGGCGGCCGCATCGATTTCGAGGACAAGCCCGCTGGCGCCAAGCACACGGTCACTGACCTCAAGCTCGGTGTGCCCTTCATCTCCTCGCTGCCTTCGCAGGTGGATGTCTACGTGCAACCGCTGCTGAGCGCAAAGGTGAACGGCGCGCCGCTGCTGATCAAGGGCAAGGCGCGTCCCTTCGCCGATCCGATGGATGCGGTGGTCGACCTCGACATCGACAAGCTCGATCTGCCCGCCTACCTGAAATACGTACCGGGAACGCCGCACTTCAAGCTGCCGAGCGGACAGCTCGATGTGCAGATGAGCGCCAGCTTCCGCCAGCCGAAGAACGCGGGGCCGATGCTGGCGCTGAACGGCAACATCAAGCTGTCTGCACTGCGGGTCGACGACGAACAAGGCAAGCCGATCGTCAAGATTCCGGAGCTAACCGTCACGCTGCACGAGGCGCACCCTTTCAGCGAGCGCCTCGATATCGCAAAGCTGAGCATCGACGGCATCGCAGCCGATATCACGCGCGATACGAAAGGCCGGCTCAATGTCGACAATCTGCTGACGCCGGCTGCCGACGCGCAACCGACCCCGCCGAAAGATGCGAAGGCGAACGCTACGACATCGCCGAATGCAAAACCGGGCCTGGGCATCGCGCTGGCCGAACTCGACCTCCGTAATGCGACGCTGCGTTACAAGGATGGGCAGGAAGTCGACGCCGGCATCGAGCGATTCAATTTGGCGGCGCACGATATCCGCTTCGACAGCGGCAAGAAAAGCGTCTCGGTGGCCGACATCAGCTCGAACAGCGCGGCACTGACGCTGCAGCACGGCAAGCCGTCCTCCGGCAAGGTGGCAAACGGCAGCGCGAAAGCTGCAGCGAAGACGAAGAACGCCGAGGCCGCCAGCCCTTATGTCGTCACTGTGGGCAAGCTCGATATCAAGGATTGGTCGACCCGCATGGAAGACCGCAGCCTGAAGCAACCCGCCGTCACGACGATCGCGCCCTTCAATCTGGCAATGCGCGATATTTCGACGGCGCAAGGTGCACGCAGCCAGCTCGATCTGAACGCGGCGGTCAACAAGAACGGCCAGCTCGCGGTCAAGGGCGAGATTGGCATCGCACCGCTGCACGCGGATCTTGCGCTTGACCTGAAGAACGTCGACATCATGCAGGCGCAACCCTACTTCACCGATCAAATCAATATTCTGCTGACACGCGCAAACGTGTCGGGCAAGGGACATGTCAGGATCGATCAAGCCAAGAATGGTGATCTGCTCGGCGGTTACCAGGGTGACCTTGCACTCGGCAATGTCGCCACCGTTGACAAGCTGAGCGCGAACCCTTTCCTGAGCTGGCGCGCGTTGAGTTTCGACGGCATGGATTTGAAACTGCAGCCCTTTGCCTTGAACATCGCACGCGTGACAGCGGACGATTTCTTTGCGCGCGTGATCATCGACCCGAGCGGCCGCCTCAATCTGCAGGATGTGCAGCGCAACGGCGAGGGTCACAAGAGCGTGACGGAGGAAGAGCAGCCGGAGACGAAATCGGGTGCGAAAGGCAATACCAAGACCGCCGTGCTGCCGGAACCGGCAAAACCTGCGAGCGCCATGCCGCCGATCAAGATCGGCAAGCTGGTTCTGCGCAAGGGCCAAGTGCGCTTCACCGACAACTTCATCAAGCCGAACTACACCGCGAACCTGATGAACTTCGGCGGCACGGTCAGCGGTCTTTCATCCGACCCGAACAGCAATGCAAACGTCGACTTGAAGGGACTGGTCAACAGCGCGCCGCTCGCTGTGTCGGGCCGCGTCAATCCGCTCAAGGGCGACCTGTCGCTCGACTTGCATGCGGAAGTACACGGCATGGAAATGGCGCCGCTGTCACCCTACTCCGGCCGCTACATCGGCTACGGCATCGAGAAAGGCAAACTCTCCTTCGAAGTGAATTACAAGGTCGAGAACCGCGTGCTTACCGCGCAGAACCGCCTGATCCTCGAACAGCTGACGCTGGGCGACAAGGTCGAAAGCCCGAACGCAGTGAATCTGCCGGTCAGCTTTGCGCTGGCGCTGCTGCGCGACCGCAATGGCGTGATCGACGTCAACCTGCCGATCGGCGGGTCGCTCGACGATCCGCAGTTCTCGGTCGGCGGCATCATCATCAAGATCTTCGTCAACATCATTACGAAGGCTGTGACCGCGCCGTTCAGCCTGATCAGTTCGATGTTCGGGGGCGGCGAGGAATTGTCGTACCTGGCCTTTGATAACGGCCGCGCACGCTTGAGCGACAAGGCCGAAGACAAGCTGAAGACGGTGGCCAAGGCGCTCAACGATCGCCCTGCGCTGAAACTGGAAATCACCGGCCGCTACGATCCGCAGACGGACCGTGAAGGTCTGAAGCATGCAATGATCGACCGCAAGGTACGTGCGCTGAAGTTGAAAGACCTGGTCGCGCGTGGAGAATCGGTTGACGCCAGCAAGGTGAGCGTCACGCCGCAGGAATATCCGGCGCTGCTCAAGCGCGTGTACAAGGACGAGAAGTTCTCCAAGCCGCGCAACGTGATCGGCCTGCAGAAGGACTTGCCTGTGGCCGAGATGGAAAAACTGATGGTGGAAAACACCACGATCTCGGACAGTGATCTGGTCGATCTCGGCAATCGCCGCGCGCAATCGGCCAAGGACTGGTTGATCACGGAGGGACATGTCCCGGCCGACCGCATCTTCATCCTGGCGGCGAAATCCGGCACGGCGCAGAAGGAAGGCGATTCGACGCCGGCTGCGCGCGTGGATTTCTCCCTGCGCTAGCTGCGCTTCGTCATGGGAATGTGCCGGAATTGGATCCGGCACATTTACTTTCTGTCATCCGCGCAGATCGCTTCTCTCTGCCGTGATTTGTCAAGACTGGCGCAACGCTTCGTTTTGCGTATCATCTAGCGCTCGTTTCACCTTTACCGTTTCATCATGCTGCCTTCCATCGAACAACGCCTTGCCGTCGAACTCGCGGCCAAACCTCAACAGATCGCTGCTGCCGTCGCCCTGCTGGATGAAGGTGCGACGGTGCCTTTCATCGCCCGTTACCGCAAGGAAGCGACTGGCGGTCTGGACGACACGCAATTGCGCCTGCTGGAAGAACGTCTGCGTTATCTGCGTGAATTGGAAGATCGCCGCGCTGCGATCATCGCCTCGATCGAAGAGCAGAAGAAGATGACGCCGGAATTGCTGGACGCGCTTCAGCACGCGGAAGACAAGACACGCCTGGAAGACCTCTATCTACCGTACAAGCAGAAGCGCCGCACCAAGGCGCAGATCGCGGTCGAAGCCGGCCTCACGCCGCTGGCCGATGCCTTGCTGGCTGATCCAACTCTGAATCCGGACGAAGAAGCGACGAAGTATCTGCGCCCCGCCTTCCAGATCGACAGCGTCGAGAATCCCGGCGTACCGGATGCGAAAGCTGCACTCGACGGCGCGCGCCAGATCCTGATGGAACGCTTCGCCGAAGATGCGACGCTGCTGCAGTCGCTGCGCGAATATCTGAACGAGCATGGCATCGTCGAATCGAAAGTCGTCGACGGCAAGCAGGATGCGGGCGCGAAATTCGCCGATTATTTTGATTACTCCGAAACGCTGTCCACGATTCCTTCGCATCGCGCGCTCGCGCTGTTCCGCGGACGCCGTGAAGAAATGCTGACGGTCAATCTGCGTCTCGACAGCGAAGAAGAAAAACCGAAATGGGATGCGCCGCACAATCCCTGCGAGGAACGCATTGCCAAACGCTTCGGCGTCAGCAATCAGGCGCGCCCGGCCGACAAATGGCTGGCCGACACCGTGCGCTGGACCTGGCGCGTGAAAATCTTCATGCATCTCGAGACCGAGCTGATGACCACGCTGCGCGAAAAGGCGGAGCAGGAAGCGATCCACGTGTTCGCACGCAATCTGAAGGATTTGCTGCTCGCCGCGCCAGCCGGCCCGCGTGCGACGATGGGCCTCGACCCCGGCCTGCGCACCGGCGTGAAAGTCGCGGTCGTTGATGCAACGGGTAAGGTGGTCGACACCGCCACCATCTATCCGCATGAACCGCGCCGCGACTGGGAAGGCTCACTCCACACGCTGGCGCAGCTGGCGGAGAAGCACAAGGTTGCGCTGATCTCGATCGGCAATGGCACCGCTTCGCGCGAGACCGACAAGCTGGCGCAGGACTTGATCAAGCGCCGGCCCGAGTTGAAGCTGACCAAGATCGTGGTGTCGGAAGCGGGCGCCTCGGTGTATTCCGCGTCTGAGTTTGCATCGCGCGAATTGCCGGAGCTGGACGTCTCGCTGCGCGGCGCCGTTTCGATCGCGCGCCGTTTGCAGGATCCGCTAGCCGAGCTGGTGAAGATCGATCCGAAGTCGATCGGCGTCGGCCAGTATCAGCACGACGTGGGGCAGACACAGCTGGCACGTTCGCTCGATGCAGTCGTCGAGGATTGCGTGAATGCAGTCGGCGTGGACGTCAACACCGCGTCCGCGCCGTTGCTGGCGCGTGTGTCGGGCCTGAATAATTCAGTGGCGCAAAGCATCGTCAGCTATCGCGACATGAAAGGCATGTTCACCTCGCGCGATGCGCTGCGTGCGGTACCTCGTCTCGGCGACAAGACGTTCGAGCAGGCAGCAGGTTTCCTGCGCGTGATGAACGGCGACAATCCGCTCGATGCTTCGGCAGTCCACCCTGAGTCCTATCCATTGGTCGAGAAAATTCTGGCGGACATCAACAAGGACGTGAAGAACGTGATCGGCGACAGCAAGCTGCTGAAGTCGCTGAACCCGGCGAAGTACGCGGACGAACAATTCGGCGTGCCGACCGTGACGGACATCCTGAAAGAACTGGACAAGCCGGGCCGCGATCCACGTCCCGAATTCACCACTGCGACCTTCAAGGAAGGCGTCGAGGAAATCAGCGATCTGAAGCCCGACATGATTCTCGAAGGCGTGGTGACCAACGTTGCCGCCTTTGGCGCCTTCGTCGACATTGGCGTGCATCAGGATGGATTGGTGCACATTTCAGCGCTGTCTAATACCTTCGTGAAGGATCCGCACACGGTCGTCAAGGCCGGCCAGGTGGTGAAGGTGAAGGTGCTGGAAGTGGACGAGAAGCGCAAGCGCATTGCGTTGACGATGCGACTGTCCGACAGCGCACCGACAGCCGGCAGCCGGCCCGAACAACGAAGCGACCGCAACGATCAGCGCCGTCTGTCTCAGCAGCAGCGCGCACCGCAACCCCAGGTCGGTGGCGCCATGGCGGCCGCCTTTGCAAAATTGAAATCCTGAGCGTTTTCAGCAGGACGAGAGGCTTTTTCCTATAATGGCTGGATTCATCACTAGTGAGGCCGCAATGAGCGACGAAGTACAGAACTGGATCAAGGAAACCGTCACGAAGCACCCTGTCGTGCTGTTCATGAAGGGGACCGCGCAATTTCCGCAGTGCGGCTTTTCCGGCAAGGCGATCGCACTGCTGAAGCAAAGCGGCGTGCAAGACCTGGTCACCGTCAACGTGCTGGAAGACGACGAAGTGCGTCAAGGCATCAAGGACTATTCGAATTGGCCGACCGTACCGCAACTGTATGTGAAGGGCGAATTCGTCGGCGGCTCGGACATCATGACCGAGATGTTCGAATCCGGCGAGCTGCAAGCGCTGCTGAAAGACTGACGTGACGGCAATCCCGCCTGTGAAAGCAGCGTCTCGGCCGAAACGGCTGATCGTTGCCATCACAGGCGCGACCGGCGCCGTCTACGGCGTTCGCCTGCTTCGGCATCTGCGCGAAGTCGGCGGCATCGAAACCCATCTGTTGCTGACCGATGCCGGCGTGTTGAACCTGCATCAGGAACTTGATCTGAACCGCAAGGAAGTCGAAGCGCTGGCGGACGTCGTGCACAACGTGCGCGATGTCGGCGCGTCGATCGCCAGCGGTTCCTTCCAGTCCGACGGTATGATCGTCGCGCCCTGCTCGATGAAGACACTGGCTTCGGTCGCGCACGGCATGTCGGACAATCTGATCGCGCGTGCGGCAGACGTTATCCTCAAGGAAAGACGTCGCCTCGTGTTGATGGTGCGTGAAACCCCGTTCAATCTGGCGCATCTGCGCAACATGACAGCCGTTACCGAAATGGGCGGTATTGTTTTCCCGCCGCTGCCCGGCTTCTATCACCGTCCCGCTTCCATCGATGAAATGGTCGACCATACATTGGGACGCGTACTCGACCTGTTCGATATTTCGCACGCGCTGACACCGCGCTGGGTCGGACTGAAAGCCGACTGATTTTTCACCGTCGCGCTGTACGGCGTCATCGAAGTCGCCCATAATACTGTATATACGTACAGTATTATGGGGTGCCGCATGGCAAAGGACGACGAATCGAACAATGAAGCACAACCGGTTTTCCTGACGCCGAAAGCGCAGAAGGGCCGAGGCGCAGTATCGAACATGCAAGGCCGCTACGAATTGCAGAGCCGGGAGCGTTTCGACGATGGCTGGACTGATGAGGACGGTGAAGGCATACCGCCGCGCAAGACCAAGGTCATTCACGAGCAGGCAAAAAGCATTCTGACACGCAACGCATCGCCGGACATTCCGTTCGGCGTATCGCTCAATCCCTACCGTGGCTGCGAGCATGGTTGCATCTACTGCTTTGCGCGACCCACGCACAGCTATCTCGGACTGTCGCCGGGCCTCGATTTCGAAAGCAGGATCTACGCAAAAATCAACGCGCCGGAATTGCTGCGGCAGGAGCTGGCGAAACCCTCCTATGTGCCGGAATCGATTGCCCTCGGCGTCAATACGGACGCGTATCAGCCTTGTGAACGCGAACTGAAACTCACGCGCCGCGTGCTGGAAGTGCTGCACGATTGCGGTCATCCTGTCGGGCTGATCACCAAGTCCTCGCTGATCGAACGCGATATCGATCTGCTGTCCGCCATGGCAGCAAAACGGCAAGCGGCTGTAGCGGTCACCATCACGAGCCTGGACCCGGAAGTTGCACGCACGCTGGAACCGCGCGCGGCGGCACCGACGCGGCGGCTGCGCACCATACGGACATTGACGGAAGCCGGCATTCCGGTCGGCGTCAGCATTGCGCCGGTGATCCCCTTTGTCACCGAGCCGGATCTGGAACGCATCCTGGACACAGTGGCTGAAGCCGGTGCGATCAGCGCCAGTTACATCGTATTGCGTCTACCTTGGGAAGTGAGTCCACTGTTCCAGCAGTGGCTGCAGGCGCATTTCCCTGACCGCGCTCAGCGCGTGATGAACCGCATCCGCGACATGCGCGGCGGCAAGGAGTACGACGCGAGTTTCGGCAAGCGCATGCAAGGTGAAGGCGTCTGGGCGGACTTGATACGGCAGCGCTTCGAGAAGGCCGTCGAACGCGTCGGGCTCGGCAAGCGCATCAGCCGTTTCAGCTCGCTGGACGCGTCGCATTTCCGTCCGCCCATGGCCGTCAAACCGACACGCGCACGCGCCACAGGGCAACTCGATCTCTTCGACTAGATACTCTCGCCTCGCACGCATAAATAGACCAATGCCGAGCTGAACAAAGGCGAGGTGCCCGTGTCGAAAAGCCATCTGCATTACAGGAGAACGCCATGCAAACCACGTGGATTGTCGCCGCTGATGAACATCGCGTTAGAATTTTCGAAGTGGAAGGCAAGCAGGACAATTTCCATGAGATCAAAGACTTCATCAACCCCGAAGCGCGCCTGAATGATCGCGACTTCAATACCGATGCCAAGGGACGTTATTTCGGCAAGGGCGAGCGCAGCATGGGACACACTGCCGAGCCCAATGTAAGTGCCACGCAGCACACCACCGATCTCTTCTCGAAATCGATAGGTGAATATCTGGACAAGGCTAGACAAGAGCATCGCTATGACAAACTGCGTCTGATCGCCTTCCCGAAATTTCTCGGCGCGCTGCGAAAGCATCTCAGCAAGGAAGCACAACAATTGGTGGAAGACGAAATATCGAAGGACATATCAAACTTCGAACCGCGCCAGATTGAAGACTACATCAAGACCCGGCTGCATTGATCCTGCTCAGCAGGAAGCCTCTATCGAGTGAAAGGAAACGACGTGAAAACCCAACGCGAAAGCAAGGCAAGTACGGAAGCAGATGTGAAGTCGGCAAACGCTAGCTCGGGCAGCAAGCGCAGCAGCGGCAACAAGAAGAGCCACACGAAAGCCGGCTCTCTCTCCGGCGCAGGCGGTGGAAAAAAGCAGCAGCGGCACGGATAGTTTCTGCAAAACACTGCCTGGCGAAATTATTCGCGGCCTTCGAGGACCTGCGCTTGTTTGACGTTACTGACATCGTCTTGCGCAGCACTCCTACAGAACATTTACGCCGCAAAAGGTCCAATGAAGGGACGCATGAGCGTTTAGAGTATCCATTTAAAGGAGATCACAATGAAGAAAACAAGCGCATTTGCCGTAGCGGCGGCCCTGATGTTCTCAACGGCAGCATTTGCTCAACAATCTGCTGCTGATCCGTCTGCACCGAACATGAAGACAACCGCGGACGGCGTAACTCCGACCCCGGATTCCACCACTCCAAGCACGAAATCAAATTCCTCAATGCACAAAAAGCATGCGAAGAAGAAGCACCATAAGTCCTCTAGCGCAGGCTCAAATTCGAGCTCCGATGCATCTACCGGCCAAGCTCCAAATATGCAAACTACACCAGATGGTGTCACCCGCACACCAGACGCGACTGTCCCGCCCACACGTTAATCGCACCTGAAAGAAAAAAGCCGCTCAAACGAGCGGCTTTTTTACGTAAGGATAAGCAACTTACGTGCGCCACCAAACAAGGCGGCGTTTCTGTCATCCATTGACCTCCCTATTGCGTTGCGTAGAAAAGGACTATAAAAGGAGAGCTATATGAAAAGGATCTTTGCAGCCGCAATTTTGCTTCATATTTTTTGCATTCCGGTTTTTGCTGCTTCACGTCATCACGAGAGCATCAGTTCATGTGAACACCGCGCGGCCAAACACGGGAAAGAACGAAAGGCTTATGTAAAACGCTGCCTTCAAGAAATGAAGCAGCGCGATCGAACTGAAAAAATGCGGCGAGAAAGAAGGGATTATTGCAACGCACGAGCTGCGCGCGTAAAAGGGTCCGAACGGTACGCGGTTTTGAATTCGTGCCTTAATAATCGCTAATGCCCGATTAGTCATAGAAAGGGCTATCCTGTGTTCGGGATAGCCCAATTTTTGGTGCCGGCTGCAGGACTCGAACCCGCCACCCCATGATTACAAATCATGTGCTCTACCTGATGAGCTAAGCCGGCTTTTTGGAAGGCCGTATTGTACCTACTTAATGCGGGTCAGAGTAGGTCTGCCACCCTTCTTCGGCGGTTCGGGATCGTGCTCAGGGTTACCGTAATCCGTACTTTGTTCGGAAGATGAAGGCACCGACGTCAGGCTCGGCACCTCCTTCTCCGCACTGGCGCTGGCATCGGCATCCGCATCGTCTGAAGCGATTGATGTGTCAAATCCCATGCCCTGCCCGTTTTCCCTTGCATAGATCGCGGCCACGTTATCGACCGGAATGGCAAGCTCACGCGACACGCCACCGAAGCGGGCGCTGAACGTGATCCATTCGTTGTCCATCTTCAAGCCACTGGTGGCGCTGAAGCTGATGTTCAGCACGATCTCGCCGTTCTTGACAAACTCCATCGGCACGCGCGTACGCTTGTCGACGAGCACGGCGATGTGCGGCGTATAACCGTTGTCCGTGCACCATTCGTAGATGGCACGCAGAAGGTAAGGCTTGGTGGAAGTCTCGGACATGAATCGGTGAACAGATGCAATGGAACGGATGCCGCAAGGTCAGGCAAAAGCCCGGCCTTGCGATGCAGGTTAGCGACGCATCACCTTTTCGGAAGGCGTCAGCGCTTCGATGTAGGCAGGACGCGAGAAGATTCGTTCAGCATATTTCATCAGCGGCGCAGCGGTCTTCGACAGTTCAATGCCGTAGTGATCGAGGCGCCACAGCAGCGGCGCGATCGCCACGTCGAGCATCGAGAATTCGTCGCCCAGCATGTACTTGTTCTTCAGGAACAGCGGCGCGAGCGTGGTCAGACGATCACGGATTTCATTGCGCGCCTTTTCCTGAATCTTCTCGCCGCCGCGGCCCTTGTCGTTCTCCAGCGTGTGCACGTGGATGAACAATTCCTTCTCGAAATTGAACAGCATCAGGCGCGCACGGGCGCGCATCAGCGGATCGGCCGGCATCAACTGTGGGTGCGGGAAGCGCTCGTCGATGTATTCGTTGATGATGTTCGATTCGTACAGTACCAAGTCGCGCTCAACCAGGATCGGCACCTGGCCGTAGGGATTCATGGTTGAGATGTCTTCCGGCTTATTGAACAAGTCAACATCGCGCACTTCGAAGTCCATGCCCTTTTCAAACAGAACGAGGCGGCAACGTTGGGAGAATGGGCAGGTCGTACCCGAGTAGAGAACCATCATTTTTTGTAGTTCCTTAGAAACAAATAGGGCGAGACGCTGCGCGCCTCACCCTCAATACCCCGCAAAAAATGCGGGCAAAGCCAGATTTTACTTGATTTAGCGTACGTCTTTCCAGTAGGACGCGTTCAAGCGCCAAGTCAGGACGATGCAGACACCCAAAAACAGCAGCACCCATACGCCGATACGCTTGCGGGTGGTCTGCGCCGGCTCCGCCATCCAGGTCATGTACGAGACCAGATCGGCGACCGCCTTGTCGTACTGAACAGGCGTCAAGGTGCCGGGCGTCACCTGCTGGAAGCCAACGAACTTGTGCTCGGTCTTGCCTTCCTCATGCGGATTCTTCACTTCCTCGAATTTTGCGGTCCGCACGCCCTGCAGCTCCCATAGCACGTGCGGCATGCCGACGTTCGGAAACACGAGATTATTCCAGCCGGTGGGCCGCGTATCGTCCTTGTAGAAGGTACGCAGATAGGTGTACAGCCAGTCTGGTCCGCTGCCGGCTTCGGACGCCTTCGCGCGCGCGATCACCGACAGGTCCGGCGGCTCGGCGCCGAACCAGGCTTTCGCATCCTTGCCCGACATCGCAACCGTCATCATGTCGCCAACCTTGTCCGAGGTGAACAGCAGGTTGTTTTTGATCTGCTCTTCGGACAGGCCGATATCCTTCAAGCGGTTGTAACGCATCGAGGAGGCGCTATGGCAGCTCAGGCAATAGTTGACGAACAGGCGTGCGCCGTTCTGCAGCGCCGCCATGTCCTTCGTGTAATCCGGCGCCTGGTCCAGCGGGAAAGTCGCTTCGGAAGCCAGTGCCAGCCCTGGCAAGAGGACCGCCGCCGCAATCAGTTTTTTCAGTAATATCATGTTCTTGTCCCCTTGCGGCTTAGTGCGGATGATAAACAACGCGGTCTGGTACCTGCTTGAAGGTACCCATTGCGCTCCACCACGGCATCAGCAAGAAAAAGCCGAAATACAGGAAGGTGCAAACCTGTGCGATAGCGGTACCCACCGCGGTCGGCGGCTGCACGCCGAGATAACCGAGCACGATGAACGCAATACCGAACACGATGTAGATGTACTTGTGCCAGTCCGGGCGATAGCGGATCGACTTGACCGGCGAAGTATCCAGCCACGGCAGCGCGAACATGATCATCACCGACACGCCCATCAGCACCACACCCCAGAATTTGGCGTCGAAGATGAACATGCCGACGATCACCAGCAGACCGATCACGGCTGCCGCAATCTTGCAAGTCTTCGCCAGCCGCGAACGCAGGATGATCAGCGCGACGTATGCTGCCACCCCTGCCTGCAACCAGTAGACAAAATCCGAGGTCGTCGCGCGCAGGATCGAATAGAACGGCGTGAAGTACCAGACCGGCGCGATGTGCGGCGGCGTCTTCAGCGGATTAGCCGGGACGAAATTGTTGTACTCGAGGAAGTAGCCGCCCATCTCCGGCGCAAAGAACACGACCGCCGTGAAGATCAGCAGGAAGATCGTCACGATGAAAATGTCGTGCACCGAGTAGTACGGATGGAAGGGAATGCCATCCAGCGGTACGCCGCGCTCGTCGAGCGTGTTCTTAATTTCCACGCCGTCCGGGTTGCTCGAACCCACTTCATGCAGCGCAACGATGTGCGCCACCACCAGACCGATCAGCACCAGCGGGATCGCGATCACGTGGAAGGCGAAGAAGCGATTCAGCGTTGCATCGGACACCACGTAGTCGCCGCGAATCCACAGCGACAGGTCTGGACCGATGAAGGGGATCGCCCCGAACAGGTTGACGATCACCTGCGCCCCCCAGTACGACATCTGGCCCCACGGCAGCAGGTAGCCGAAGAAGGCTTCCGCCATCAGGCACAGGAAGATGCCGACGCCGAACAGCCACACCAGTTCACGCGGTTTGCGATACGAACCGTACAACAGGCCGCGCAGCATGTGGATGTAGACGACGATGAAGAAAGCCGATGCGCCGGTCGAATGCATGTAGCGAACCAGCCAGCCCCACGGCACGTCGCGCATGATGTATTCGACCGAAGCGAACGCCAAGTTGGCATCCGGCTTGTAGTGCATCACGAGGAAGATCCCCGTCACGATCTGGATCACCAGCACCAGCAGCGCGAGCGAACCGAACACGTAGAGGAAGTTGAAGTTCTTCGGCGCGTAGTACTCGGACAGATGCGCCTTCCAGGTCGACGACAAAGGGAAACGCGCGTCGATCCAGTTCAAGGCCTTGTCGCCGAAGGACGCATCTGCGGGAAGTTGTTTTTCCTGGAAGCTCATGCTTTCGCCTCACCTTTCTCGTCCTTGCCGATGACCAGTTTGGTATCGCCTTCAAACATGTAAGGCGGCACCTGCAGATTGTCCGGCGACGGCTTGTTCTTGTAGACGCGGCCGGCCAAGTCGAAAGTCGAGCCATGGCAGGGGCACAGAAAGCCGCCTTGCCAGTCGTCAGGCAACGAAGGTTGTGGTCCTGCCTGGAATCTTGAAGAGGGGGAGCAGCCCAGATGCGGGCAAATGCCGACCAGGACCAGAATGTCCTTGTTGCGTGAACGCCATTCGTTCATCGCATAGTCGGGAGTGGTGGAGAACTGAGTACGCTTGGATTCGGGATCGGCGAGCTCGCCATCGTGCTTCGGCAGCGCTGCGACCTGTTCCGGCGTGCGCTTGATGATCCATACCGGCTTGCCGCGCCATTCGACGGTGCGCTGTTCGCCGGGCGCCATGCCGGAGATATCGACTTCGACTGGCGCGCCTGCTGCCTTTGCCCGCTCCGACGGTTGAAGGGTGGATACCAATACTCCCGTCGTCGCCAACCCGGCCACGCCGCCCGCCGCACACGTCGCGACGAGCAAACCGCGTCGACCGGAATCGACCTGCTTTTCGTTACTCATACCAACCCCAATTTAAAAAAGAAATTTGTACGAAACTACTAGCAACCGCGAATTATATAGGAGGCAATGCTTGTTCAATCGTGCGCACGGGCCCGAAAGGCCCGTGAGGTGACGTTGTCTCCGTATTTTTCTAATACTTGTTCGATGTTTATTTTGTTTGGCAGGCATTATCCATCAAATTCAGAAAAAGTTGACGAAATTTGATTTGACCTTTGCAACATGCGAACCTAGCATAAGTCCGTTTCATCAAACTGCTTTGACAAGATACGGAGGGTCCAATGAGCATGCTGCAGGAATTCAAGGCCTTTGCCATCAAGGGAAATGTGGTCGACCTTGCAGTCGCGGTGATCATCGGCGGCGCATTCGGCAAGATCGTCGATTCGCTGGTCAAGGACATCATCATGCCGATCGTGGGGAAAGTCTTCGGTGGCCTCGATTTCAGTAATTACTACATCCCCCTTAACCATCAGGGATCGAACCTGCCGTTGGCCGAAGCGCAGAAAGCCGGCGCCGTCTTCGCCTACGGAAATTTCATCACGATCGCGCTGAACTTCCTGATTCTTGCTTTCATCATCTTCCAGATGGTGCGCGTCATCAACAAGCTGAAAGGCCAGCAACAGGAAGAGCAGCCGCCCGCTGCAACGCCGGAAGACGTTCTGCTATTGCGCGAAATTCGCGACGAACTGAAGAAGAAACAGTAAGGACGAAGCGCGCAGGCCAGCTCACTCAGGTCCGTCCCTTGAGCTGGCTCATCTGCAACAGTCCGCGTCGGTTTGCCTCGTACACGGCAGCGCCGCGCGAATGCACGGAAAGCTTGTCGTAAATATTCTTGATATGGGTCTGCACGGTTCCGACCGACAACGCCAGTTCGCGCGCCACATCGCTGTAGCTGTCGCCACGCGCGATGAGCTCCAGGATTGAAGTTTCGCGCTTGGTCAGGAACACCGGCGGCTCTCCGCTGGCCGCACCGATTGCCGTTTCCTTGCTTGCCTCCCCTTTTGCACCGCGCATGCGCGCCAGCACCTTGCGGGCGATCGAGGGACTGATCGGCGAACCGCCTGCATGTAGGTCCAGCAGTGCGCGCGCAATGTCGGGACGGCCCGCATCCTTCAGTAGATAGGCAGATGCGCCGGCCTCAATGCTGTCGAGCACACTGTCTTCGTCGCTCGACACGGTAATGACCATGATGCCGCAATGCGGGTGAGTCAATGCGCAAAAGCGGATGACGTCGATGCCCGAGCCGTCCGGCAAACCCAGATCGACCAGCAGAATGTCCGGCGCCTGTTGCTTCAGGAATTCGGTTGCGGTCTGCACGCTGTCTAACGCATCCAGCAGTTGCAATGCCGGCTCCCTTTCGATGGCAAGACCCAGGCTGCGGCGCGTAACTGCATCGTCTTCGACGAGCAGAACAGTGATGCGTTTCTCGGCTTGTTGCGACATGTTGTTCCCGTATTCTTTTGGCGACGGCCGATGCAGGACCGCCGCGATTTTTTTGTTTTATACCATAGCGTCGCGCGCTACAGCGTCAAACGCGCATCAAACCGGATTATCGATATCGATGAATCGGTGACGAATGCCGAAGTGTTGCGCCAGATGCACGCCAAGCGCCCGTACCCCGTAGCGTTCGGTCGCGTGATGACCGCAAGCGAGGTAAGCGACACCGCTTTCCCGCGCAAGATGCACGGTCGGTTCGGAAATCTCGCCGCTCAAATACACCGACGCGCCTGCATCAATCGCTTCGCCCAGCATGTTCTGCGCTGCGCCGGTGCACCACGCTACTCGGCCGACGTCCCGAGTGGGATCGCCGATCACGAGCGGAGCGCGTCCCAAGCGCTGTTCCACCAGCCGCGCAAGATCGCCAATTGTTCTCACCGATGCATCGGCCTGCCCCAGCCAGCCCAAATCGTTTTCGCCGAAGCGGCCGTCGGCCTGGAAGTTGAGCTCACGCGCAAGTTGCGCGTTGTTGCCGAATTCGGCATGCATATCGAGCGGTAAATGATAGGCGAACAGATTGATATCGTTTTCGAGCAGCAATTTCAGACGACGCTGCTTTTGTCCGATCACGCGCATGTCCTCGCCGCGCCAGAAGTAACCGTGATGCACAAGAATCGCATCGGCGCCTTCCTCGATGGCGGCTTGCAGCAGGGCCGCGCTGGCCGTCACACCACTGACGATATAGCCGATCTCCGCACGCCCCTCGACTTGCATGCCGTTTGGGCAATAATCCCGAAAACGGGTAATATCGAGCGTCTTCGCAAGATAGTCGGCAAGCTCGCCGGCCTTGATCGTTTTTTGACTCATTCCATACCTCTATGCGACGCCTCTGGTTGTTGTTCGCGCAAACCGTTACAGTCGGTCTCGCGATCCTGTTCATTGTAACGACCCTCAAACCTGAATGGGCTGCCGCCATGCTCGGCAGCAACAAGCTGCATGGCACGACGTCGGTCCCGATGTTGGAGGCGCCGGCGAATGCCGCGCCTGTGCAAAATTCCTATCGCGCTGCTGCCGCGCATGCCATGCCCTCGGTGGTCAACGTATTCACTAGCAAGACGCCGCCACGTCCGCAAAATCCTCTGCTGAACGATCCCTTCTTCCGCAAGTTTTTCGGCGACCGTTTCGATGATCAGGACGAAAGGCAGATCAGCCTGGGTTCAGGCGTTATTGTCAGTTCCCACGGCTACATTCTGACCAATAACCACGTAGTCGAAGCCGCCGACGAAATCGAGGTCGCGCTGGCCGACGGCCGCAAGGCATCGGCCAAGGTCGTCGGCGCTGACCCTGAAACCGATCTGGCAGTCATCAAGATCGATCTCGACAATTTGCCCGCGATCACGCTCGGCCGCGTTGAAGACGCGCGTGTCGGCGACGTGGTGCTGGCCATCGGCAATCCGTTCGGCGTCGGCCAGACGGTAACGATGGGCATCATCTCCGCGCTAGGCCGCAACCATCTCGGCATTCTCGATGCGTTCGAAAATTTCATCCAGACGGACGCTGCGATCAACCCCGGCAATTCGGGCGGTGCGTTGATCGATGCCAACGGCAATCTGCTCGGTATCAACACTGCGATTTATTCGCGTAGCGGCGGCTCGCTGGGCATCGGCTTTGCGATCCCGGTCACCACCGTGAAATCGGTGATGGATGCAATCATTAAGGATGGACAGGTGATTCGCGGTTACATCGGCGTCGAGCCACAGGACATCACACCGGAACTTGCCGAGAGCTTCGGCCTGAAGAAAAGCAACGGCGCCATCATTGCGGGTGTCTTGAAAGGTGGCCCGGCAGACAAGGCCGGCATCCGTCCGGGCGACATCCTGGTGTCCGTCAATGACAAACCGGTGGTCGACATGTCTGAAATGCTGAATGACATCGCGCAACTGAAGCCTGGCAGCAAGGCGAGGATCGTCGTACTGCGCAACAATCAGGAAGCAAGCTACACGGTGATCGTCGGCAAGCGGCCGAAGGCACAGCCGCGTCCGGTAGAAGACGACCAGGAATAGCGACATGCATCTGCGCGACCTGACTCAGTTCCTCGCTGAACTATCGGAGAACAACAATCGCGCCTGGTTCGTGATGAACAAACCGCGCTACGATATCCTGCGTGCCGAGTTTCTTGAACTGGTCACGGGCCTGATACGCGAGATCGCGAAATTCGATCCAGCCGTCGCCGACTGCAATCCGAAGAAGGCGCTGTTCCGCATCAACCGCGACATGCGCTTCTCACGCGAAAAAATCCCGTACAAGACACACTTCTCGGCGGCGATTACCGCAAGCGGGCTGAAAAAACCCAGTCAAGGCGGTGGCCCGGCCTATTACTTTCACATCGATGAAAAAGGCTTGCTGCTGTTCGCCGGCGGCGAATATATGCCGCCATCGGATCGTCTGCGCGCGATCCGCCAACGCATCGTCGACGATCCGGACGGCTTTGCGAAGCTGCTGAAAAATCGGAAGTTGAAACAGATCTACGGCGACCTGCAGCAGGAAGGAAAGCTAACGCGTCCACCGAAAGGCTACGACGCTGATCTGCCGCACATCGAATACATCAAGCTGAAGAGCTTCATCGTGTGGCAGGAAATGCCGGCAATGAAAACGGCAGGCGCGCTGGAAAAAACGGTGCTCGCCGGATTCCGCGATGCCTGGCCGCTGGTCGAGTGGCTGCGCAGCATCAAGTAAGCGCTCAAGCACAAACTATATCGACTCCGATTCCGCCGGTACCTGCGTCGCTTTGACGAACATAGGTGCCACCAACAGGCCGAGCTCATACAGCAAGCATAGTGGCACGGCGAGCAGCAGTTGGCTCATTGCGTCGGGCGGCGTCACGACAGCGGCAACGACAAAGGCACCGACGATTACGTACGGCCGTATCTGCCGCAGCTTCTCGGTTGAGACCAAGCCCAAGCGTACCAGCACAATCACCACCACCGGCACCTCGAAGGTCAAACCAAAGGCGATGAACATCGTCATCACGAAACCGAAGTAGGCATCGATGTCCGGCGCTACTGAAATCGAATGCGGCGCGAAGTTATTGATGAAATGGAAGATGACGCCGAACACCATGAAATAACAGAAGGCGACGCCGATCAGAAACAACAGGGATGAAGAAATCACCAGCGGTGCAATCAGCTTCTTCTCGTGCGCATACAGACCGGGAGCGACAAAGGCCCACATCTGGTACAGCACCCACGGCAGCGTGATCATGAAAGCGACCAGCAGCGTCACCTTGACCGGGATCAGAAAAGGCGTGATGACGCCGGTGGCAATCATCTTGCTGCCTTGCGGCAGCGCGCTGATCATCGGGTAAGCCAGCACATCGTAGATCTGGCCGGCCCAAGGCATTAGGCAGAGAAACACGATGACAACCGCTGCCGATGCCTTCATCAGCCGGCTACGCAACTCGATGAGATGCGAGATGAACGATTCCTCGTTGCCGAGCGTCTTGTTGTCGTCAGTCATGGAAAATCACGAGGATGGCTGGCATGAGCAAAGGATGCATCAATGAAAGAACGTCGCCTTGCTCTTGCTTGCGGTTCCGTAGCGCGCCATGCGCGCAGCGCCTGAAATCACGCGCGAACGGTGATTGGCCTGGCGCTTGTACCAGGAGGGAAGCGCCGTCGTATGCGCCAGTTTCTTCTTGCGGAAATTTTTTGCCTTGACCGGAATCTGATCGATGCCAGGCGGATCCATCAAGGGATTGCGCTGCGTATCGCTCCCGCGCAGCGCCGCATGCAAATCGTTTTCGGTTTCGGCCACGCTTTGCGCGATGCTGCGCTCCATGTTGCCGGCCGCTTCGCGAATGTCCTGATGCATCTTGCGTAACTCATCCAGTTCCATCTCGCGGCTGACTTCCGCCTTCACATCATTAATGTAGCGTTGCGCGCGGCCAAACAGCGTGCCCGCCATGCGCGCCACCTTAGGCAACTTCTCTGGGCCGATGAATACGAGCGCGGCAGCGCCAATGATGGCGAGTTTGGAAAAGGCGATGTCGATCATGGCAAAAGCCTTTCGTGCGCCGGCCCGCCGTCACGGCGAACCGGACGCGCGAAAATCAGCTATTCGACTTCTCTTTGACTTCGACGTCGACGGTGCTCTTATCGGCGACTTGCGAGGGTGCAGATTGCTGATGCGCGGATTTCTCTTCCCCATCCCGCATGCCGTCTTTGAAGCCTTTGACCGCCTTACCAAGATCCGAGCCGATATTGCCAATCTTTTTGGTGCCGAATACCAGCATGACGATGACCAGAACGATCAGCCAGTGCCAGATGCTAAATGAACCCATCATTTTCTCCTTGGGACTTCTGTCCGATCAGTGAATTGCTCAGCTCAGCGCTGTCCGCGCCACGGACGCGGCCCGCCGAGTACGTGCATGTGCAAATGGTACACCTCCTGCCCGCCTTCCGGTCCGGTGTGGAAAGTGGTCTTGAAGCCGCCTGCCGGTGTACCGTCGATATCGCGATGGAATCCACAACCCTGCTCGGCAGCGAGTTGGGGCGCAAGCAGCGACATGCGCCCGACTAGACCTGCATCCTCCGGCCCGCATTCGGCCAGCGAAGCGATATGTTTCTTGGGCACAATCAGCAGATGCATGGGCGCAGCCGGATTGATGTCGTGAAAGGCCAGCATCTCTTCGTCTTCATACACCACCTTCGCAGGAATCTGCTTGGCGGCGATCTTGCAGAAAATACAGTTATCCAAAACGGGCTCCATCGAATGAAGGGAAGCAGATTGCGCTCAGTCCTTGCGAGCGGCTTTTTCTTCCAGACCGGACAAGCCTTCGCGGCGCGCCAACTCGTTCAGCACGTCCTGCGGCTGCAAATCGAATTGCGCCAGCATCACCAGCGAATGAAACCACAAATCGGCGCACTCATACAGCACCTTTGACGCATCGCCCTGCGCGCGCGCATCCTTTGCCGCCATCACGGTTTCGGTCGCCTCTTCGCCGATCTTTTTCAGGATCGCGTCGTCGCCCTTGGAAAACAGACGCGCAACGTAGGACTTGTCCGGATCACCGCCGTTGGCCGGTTTACGCGATTCGATCACTTCGGCCAGTCGTTGCAGGATGTCGCTCATCGCCTTGCCCTTATTTTTTGTAGATGTCGTCGGGATTCTTCAGCACCGGCTCGACCGCCTGCCAGTCGCCGCCCTGCGCGTCGCCTTCGAGCTTCTGGAAAAAGCAGGAATGCCGGCCGGTGTGGCAGGCAACGCCGCCGGCTTGCTCGACCTTCAGCAACACCACGTCTTCATCGCAATCGAGGCGCACTTCGTGCACCTTCTGCGTGTGGCCCGATTCCTCGCCCTTATGCCACAGCTTCTTGCGCGAACGGCTCCAGTACACGGCCTCGCCGGTTTCCACCGTGCGCGCCAGCGCTTCGCGGTTCATCCACGCAAACATCAGCACGTCGTTGCTGCCGACTTCCTGCGCGATGACTGGGACCAGACCGTGTTCGTCCCATTTGATCTTGTTCAGCCACTTGGCGTTGACGCTCATGCCAGCCTCATCGGTATGCCTTGTTCGGCCATGAAGCGCTTGGCTTCCGGCACGGTATGCTGGCCGTAATGAAAGATGCTGGCGGCCAGCACCGCATCTGCATGCCCCTGCTTCACACCATCGGCCAGATCCTGCAGACCGCCTACGCCGCCCGATGCGATGACCGGAATGCGGATCGCGTCCGATACCGCACGCGTCAACGGCAAATCAAACCCGGACTTGGTGCCGTCGCGATCCATGCTGGTCAGCAGGATTTCGCCTGCGCCCAGGCTCTCCATCTTCTTCGCCCATTCGACCGCGTCGAGACCGGTCGCCTTGCGCCCACCGTGCGTGAAGACTTCCCAGCGACCATCCGCCGATTTCTTCGCATCGATCGCAACGACGATGCATTGCGAACCGTACTTCTGCGCCGCGTCCGCCACCAGTTGCGGATTGCTGATCGCCGAGCTGTTGATGCTAATCTTGTCCGCACCGGCGTTCAGCAAGCGGCGCACATCTTCCACGCTGCGCACGCCGCCGCCGACAGTCAGCGGAATGAACACCTGCGACGCCACCGATTCGATGATGTGCAAGATCAGGTCGCGCCCGTCCGAGGTCGCCGTGATGTCGAGGAAGGTGATCTCGTCCGCGCCCTGCTCGTCGTAGCGGCGCGCAATTTCTACCGGATCGCCGGCGTCGCGGAGTTCGAGAAAATTAATGCCCTTGACGACGCGACCGGCGGTCACGTCGAGACACGGGATGATGCGCTTTGCCAGGGTCATTCGTCTGTTTCCGCTTCCGCTGACGCTTCCGGATCGAAGCCGCTCAATTCGTCAGCACGCGCCTGAGCCGAGCGCAAATCCAGCGTGCCTTCGTAGATCGAGCGGCCGCAGATCACGCCTTCGATGCCTTCGTCCTGCACCGCGCACAAGGCTTCCACGTCCTTCACGCTGTGCACGCCGCCCGACGCGATGACAGGAATCGTCATGCTTTGCGCAAGTTTCACCGTGGCGTCGATATTCACGCCGCCCATCATGCCGTCGCGGCCGATATCGGTATAGACAATGGATTCGCAGCCGTAGTCTTCGAACTTCTTGGCAAGGTCGATCACTTCGTGGCCGGAGAGCTTGCTCCAGCCGTCGGTCGCTACCTTGCCGTCCTTCGCATCGAGGCCGACAATGATCTGGCCCGGAAAGGCGCTGCAGGCATCGTGCAGGAAGCCGGGATTTTTTACCGCCGCGGTGCCGATGATGATGTAGCTCAAGCCGTCATCCAGATAGCGTTCGATCGTATCGAGATCGCGGATGCCGCCGCCCAGCTGCACCGGAATCTCGTCAATACCATGTTGCTCCGCATAATCGCGCACCGCTTGCAGGATCGCTTTCACTGCCGCCTCATTCTTCGGCTTGCCGGCAAAAGCACCGTTCAGGTCTACCAGGTGCAAGCGACGCGCGCCTTGCGCCAGCCAATGGCGTGCCATGTCGGCCGGGTCTTCGGAGAAAACGGTCGCCTGGTCCATATCGCCCTGTTTCAGGCGAACGCAATGACCGTCCTTGAGATCGATGGCGGGAATGAGCAGCATGGGTCGTTCAGTGTTGGTTGAAGGAGAGGGTGAAAAGCGAATGCTTAAGGATTCCAGTGTACGAAATTCTTGTACAGTTGCAGACCGGCGCCGGCGCTTTTTTCCGGATGAAATTGGGTAGCGAAGATATTGTCGCGGGCGATGGCGCTGCAAAATGGTGCGCCGTACGGCGTTTCGCCGGCGACGTGCGAACGTTCGGCCGGGACTGCATAGTAACTGTGCACGAAATAAAAATAGCTGTCATCGGCGATGCCGTTCCACAGCGCATGGGACAGCGACTGATGCACACGGTTCCAGCCCATTTGCGGCACCTTGAAGCGCGAACCGTCTTCCTGTACCTGGTCTTCGAGGCGGAAGCGCACGACCTTGCCCCCGAACAGGCCGAGTCCCGGCGTATCGCCTTCTTCGCTCCAGTCGAACATCATCTGCTCGCCGACGCACACGCCAAACAGCGGCTTGCTGCGCGCGGCTTCCAGCACGGCGTCCTGCACGCCAGATTCGCGCAGTGAGCGCATGCAATCGGGCATCGCGCCCTGCCCTGGCAGAACAACGCGGTCGGCCGCACGAATATCAGCTGCGTCGCCGGAAATGCGCACATCGGCTTCCGGCGCCACTTTCAGCAGGGCCTGCGCCACCGAGCGCAGGTTACCCATGCCGTAATCCACTACCACGATCTTGTTCATGTGAGGCGTCAGAAGTCGGTACTTACAGGCTGCCCTTGGTCGATGGAATCGTACCCGCCGCGCGCGGGTCGAGCTCCGCCGCCATGCGCAGCGCGCGGCCGAAGGCCTTGAATACGGTCTCGCACTGATGATGCGCATTCTCTCCGCGCAGGTTGTCGATGTGCAGTGTAACCAGCGCGTGATTGACGAAGCCGTGGAAGAATTCGCTGGTCAGGTCCACATCGAAAGCGCCGATCATCGAACGCTTGAACGGCACATGGAATTCGAGCCCAGGCCGGCCGGAAAAATCGATAACCACGCGCGACAGCGCCTCGTCCAGCGGCACATAGGCATGGCCGTAGCGGCGGATGCCTTTCTTGTCGCCGATCGCCTTCGCAAACGCCTGACCCAGCGTGATACCGACATCTTCCACCGTGTGATGCGCATCGATGTGCAGATCGCCCTTGGCTTCGATCTCTAGGTCGATCAGACCGTGGCGTGCGATCTGGTCGAGCATGTGGTCGAGGAAGGGCACGCCGGTCTGCAGCGATTGCTTGCCGGTGCCATCGAGATTGATCGCCACGCGGATCTGCGTTTCGTTGGTGTTGCGAATGACTTCAGCGGTGCGGGACGTGGACATGTCGAATGAAAATCAGGGTGAGAAATCTGCGGCAGAATGCCGGCAATCAGCGTATGTCAGATAATTCGTCGGAAGTGCGAGCGCGAGTTGCGGCTTAAAACCGCCGTTTTTCGGTCATGTCGGCATTTTACCCATATTTTCCGCCCCGCCCCGCCGAAAAGACAGCGCGATGCGGCGTTCACGCCCGTTGTGCAATTCCGGGGGCGGACAGCGCTTCCGCATCCGCCTCCTGCACGGTCAGCGCCGCCAGCCGCCGTGCGATCAATTCGCAGTAATCCGCATTCAGCTCGAAGCCGGCAAAATGCCGTCCGCAACGACGCGCCGCGATCGCTGTCGTGCCGCTGCCCATGAATGGATCGAGCACCACGCCGCCCACCGGGCATGACGCTTTCACCATGCGCTCCACGATTTCCAGCGGCTTTTGCGTCGGATGATCGGCGCGCTCGCGGTGTTCGCGGTGCAGACGCGAGACGCTCCATACGTCCTTCGGGTTATAGCCGATCTCCAGCCACTTGGCGCCCACGAAGATCGAACGCGAGCGCGCCTTTTTCGTTTCCGCATCGTAGGGAATGCGTACCGCGTCGAGATCGAAGTAATAATCGCGGGCTTTCGCGAAAAATCCGATGGTGTCATGCACCGATGAAAAACGCCGTGTGCTGCCGCCCATCGATGGCACGCGACGGTCCCAGACGATTTCGTTAAGCATCGTCATGCGTTTCTTCAGCATGACGAAGATTTCCGGCGAATAGCGCCAGGTCAGGAAAATGTACAGGCTGCCGTTCGGCTTCAGCTTGGGTAGCGCAGCATCGATCCAGCGCTCGGTCCACTGCAGGTAGGCCTCGGCCGCCAGCTTGTCGGAGTCGTTGCCGTAATCCTTGCCCAAGCCGTAAGGCGGATCGGCGACGATCAGGTCGACTACGCCATCGGGAATGCGTGCGAAACCATCGAGCGCATCCTCGCAAAAAACGCGGTCGCGCCAGTCGCTCATCTCGGCTCGCTCATTTCAGGCGATATTCGGCGGAACGCGCGTGCGCCTGCAGGCCTTCGCCGTAGGCAAGCTCGGCGGCGACCTTGCCCAGCGTCTGTGCGCCTGCCTCGCTGACGTGCAGCATGCTGGAGCGCTTCTGGAAATCGTAGACACCCAGCGGCGACGAAAAGCGCGCGGTACGAGAAGTCGGCAGCACGTGATTCGGACCGGCACAGTAGTCGCCCAGCGACTCGGACGAGAAGCGACCAAGGAACATCGCGCCGGCATGGCGGATCTTGTCGGCCCACTGCTGCGGATGTTGCGTGGAAATTTCCAGGTGTTCGGCGGCTATCAGGTTCGCGATCTCGCAGGCTTCCTCCATGTCGCGCACCTTGATCATGGCGCCGCGATTGGTCAGCGAGGTCGCAATCACTTCCTTGCGCGGCATGGCTTCGAGCTGGCGATTCACGCTTTGCGCGACCTTGTCGAGATAGTCCGCATCCGGGCACACCAGAATCGATTGCGCCAGCTCGTCGTGCTCAGCCTGGGAGAACAAATCCATCGCGATCCAGTCCGGATCGGTACTGCCATCGCATACGACGAGGATTTCGGAAGGACCTGCGATCATGTCGATACCGACCGTGCCGAACACGCGGCGCTTGGCGGCAGCAACATAGGCGTTGCCGGGGCCGACGATCTTGTCGACCTGCGGAATCGTCGCCGTACCGTAAGCCAGCGCGCCGACGGCTTGCGCACCGCCGATCGTAAACACGCGATCGACACCCGACATGGCGGCGGCCGCCAGCACTAATTCATTCTTCACGCCGCCCGGCGTCGGCACCACCATGATGACTTCCGGCACACCGGCTACCTTGGCGGGAATGGCATTCATCAGCACCGATGACGGATAAGCCGCCTTGCCGCCCGGCACGTAAAGTCCGACGCGATCCAGCGGCGTCACTTTCTGACCCAGCACGGTGCCATCGGCCTCCGTGTAGCTGAAACCAGCGGAGCCGATTTCCTGCTTCTGGCGCTCGTGATAGGCGCGCACGCGATCGGCGGCAGTCTGCAGCGCGGCACGGCGCGCCGGTGGCAAGCTGTCGAGCGCGGCTTGCAAGGCCTCGCGGCCGATCTCCAGCGCGGCAACTGAGCTTGCTTTCACCTGGTCGAATTTTTCCGTGCACTCCAGCACAGCGGCGTCACCGCGCTTTTTCACGTCTTCGAGAATGCGTGCCGCAGCGCGATCGATCGCCTCATCCTCGCTGGCCTCGAAAGCCAGCACGTCGGCGAGTTGCGATTTGAAATCTGGATGCGTGGAATCGAATCGGCGAATGTGGATGCTCATGGCGGTTTCCGTGGATCGTACGTAAGTTCTTGGTCGGTTCAGGCGCGCTGCGCCGATGCTTTTTCAAAGGCATCGAGAATAGGCTGCAGCCGTTCGCGTTTCAGTTTCAACGCCGCCTGGTTGACCACCAGACGCGATGAGATACTCATGATCTGCTCGACCTCGACCAGGTTATTGGCGCGCAGCGTGCTGCCGGTGCTCACCAGATCGACGATCGCATCGGCCAGACCGACCAGCGGACCGAGTTCCATCGAACCGTACAGCTTGATCAGGTCAACGTGCACGCCTTTGCTCGCAAAGTGCTCGCGCGCGGTCTGCACGTACTTCGTGACCACGCGCAGGCGCGCACCCTGACGTACTGCACTGGCGTAATCGAAACCCTGGCGCACCGCGACCGACATCCGGCATTTCGCGATGTTCAGGTCGATCGGCTGATACAGGCCTTCGCCGCCGTGTTCCAGCAACACATCGCGTCCCGCGACGCCGAAATCGGCCGCGCCGTATTGCACATAGGTCGGCACGTCGGACGCGCGTACGACGATCACGCGCACGTTCGGATCATTGGTCGGGAGAATCAGCTTGCGGGACGTTTCCGGATTTTCGGCGACCGTGATGCCGGCCGCTTCCAGCAGCGGCATGGTTTCCTCGAAGATGCGTCCCTTGGACAATGCCAGCGTCAGTTGCGTATTGTTGTTTGTCATTATTTCACTCGCTGTATATCGGCGCCGACGGCGGACAGCTTGCTCTCCATGCGATCGTAACCGCGATCCAGATGATAGATGCGATCGATCAGAGTTTCGCCTTCGGCTGCCAATGCGGCAATCACCAGCGATGCCGAGGCACGCAGATCGGTCGCCATGACCGGCGCGCCCTTCAGCTTATCGATGCCGTTGATGATTGCGGTGTGACCTTCGATGGTAATCGATGCGCCGAGGCGATTCATCTCCTGCACATGCATGAAACGGTTTTCGAAGATCGTTTCGATCACGCGGCTGCTGCCTTCGGCCACGCAATTCATCGCCATGAACTGTGCCTGCATGTCGGTCGGGAAACCGGGATATTCGGTGGTGCGGAAGCTGACCGCCTTGGGCCGCGTTCCCATCTGACCGCGTATCCAGCCGTCGCCGGTTGTGACCACGACGCCGGCTTCACGCAGCTTGTCGAGCGCCACGTCGAGAGTATCGGTACGTGCATTCCGCAACGTCACGTCGCCGCCGGTCGCAGCGACTGCGCACAGGAAGGTTGCCGTCTCGATGCGATCCGCGATCACCGTATGCGATGCGCCATGCAATTGATCGACACCCTGAATCACCAGGCGGTCGGTACCGATGCCTTCGATCTTCGCGCCCATTGCGACCAGCAGGTTCGCGAGGTCGGTCACTTCCGGTTCCCGCGCAGCGTTTTCGAGGATGGTTTCGCCTTCCGCCAGCGTGGCCGCCATTAGCAGATTTTCGGTGCCGGTGACCGTGATCATGTCGGTCACGATGCGCGTGCCTTTCAGCCGCTTTGCCTTCGCATGAATGTAGCCGCCTTCGATCTCGATTTCGGCGCCCATCGCACGCAAACCCTTGATGTGCTGATCGACAGGACGTGAACCGATTGCGCAACCGCCGGGCAGCGAGACCTTTGCTTCGCCGAATCGTGACAGCAACGGGCCGAGGACAAGAATCGACGCTCGCATGGTTTTCACCAGCTCATACGGCGCTTCCAGCTTGTCGACCGTACTGCCGTTCAACGTCACTTTTTCGCCATCCTGCTCGACGCGCACGCCCATCTGCAACAGCAGTTTCAGCATCGTGGCGACGTCCTGCAGGCGCGGCACGTTCTGCAGTTGCACCGTATCGGCCGTCAACAGGCCGGCGCAAAGAATCGGCAGCGCCGCATTCTTTGCGCCGGCGATTGCGATCTCGCCGGACAGGCGCTTGCCGCCGCGAATCAGGAGTTTGTCCATGTGTATGCGTTTCCTTGTGCGCAGCAGTTCTTATTTCTGAAATTCTTCCGGCGTCAACGTCTTCATCGACAGTGCATGGATTTCAGCACGCATGCGATCGCCGAGCGCGGCGTATACCAGCTGGTGACGCTGAATCGGCCGCTTCCCGGCAAAGGCCGGCGACACGATCACCGCCTCGAAATGCGAACCGTCGCCCGTTACTTCGAGATGCGTGCAATCCAGCCCGGCGGCGATATATTCTTTTACCAGTTCAGGTGTGGGCAACATGGTCTGCCTTTTTCAATAGTGATTAATGACGCAGCTTGTAGCCGCTCTTCAGCAGCCGCAGCGCGAACGATACAAGTACCAGCAGGAACACGATGACGACGCCGCAGCTAATCAGGGGATTCACATCGGACTGCCCGAAGAAGCCGTAGCGGAAGCCATCGATCATGTAGAAGAAAGGGTTGCCGTGCGAGACCGCCTGCCAGAACGGCGGCAAAGAATGCACCGAATAGAACACGCCCGACAGGAAAGTCGCCGGCATGATCAGGAAATTCTGGAAAGCCGCAAGCTGATCGAACTTTTCCGCCCAGATGCCGGCGATCAAGCCCATCGTACCGAGGATGGCCGCCCCCAGCAAGGCGAAGATCGCGATCCACCACGGCGCGACGAACGACATGTGTGCGAACCACGCGGTTACCATGAACACGCCGGTGCCGACCACGATGCCGCGAACCATCGCGGCGAGCACATAGGCACTGAAAATTTCCCAATGCGACAAAGGCGGCAGCAGCACGAATACCAGGTTGCCCGTGATCTTGGACTGGATCAGCGAAGAAGAGGAATTCGCAAACGCATTCTGCAGCACACTCATCATCACGAGGCCGGGCACGAGAAAGCTGGTGTACTTCACACCCGGGTAGACGTGCACGCGGTCTTCGAGCACATGACCGAAGATGAGCAGGTACAGGATCGCCGTCAGTACCGGTGCGGCGACGGTTTGCGTGGCCACCTTCCAGAAACGCAGGATTTCCTTGTAGAACAGGGTTTGGAAGCCGATCATTTTCCGTCCTCCATGATCTGGATGAACACATCCTCCAGATCAGCCTGCTGCAAATGCCAATCCTCGACCTGGGTGGCGGACAGGCGCAGCTTCGTCAGAATGGGCTCGACTTCGCTGTGATGATTGACGCGCAAACTGTATTGCAGATTGCCTGGCGCGAGTTCATGCGGATGCTGTACCAGCGGCTTCAATTCATCGGGCAGCGCACCGGACGCGAGACGCACAGTCAACTGCGAGCCTGCGATGCGCCTGATCAGCGAAGTAGTTGTGTCAAGCGCGACTACCTGACCGGCCTTCAGCATCGCGACGCGATTGCACAGCGCCTGCGCTTCTTCCAGATAGTGCGTGGTGAGCACGACCGTATGCCCTTCGCGGTTCAGCCGCGCGACGAACTTCCACAACGTCTGCCGCAATTCGACGTCGACACCAGCGGTCGGTTCGTCGAGCACGATGACTGGCGGCTTGTGGACCAATGCCTGTGCCACCAGCACGCGGCGCTTCATGCCACCGGAGAGCGCGCGCATGTTCGCATCGGCCTTGTTGGTCAGATCGAGGTGATGCATGATCTCGTCGATCCATGCATCGTTGTTCTTCAAGCCGAAATAACCCGACTGGATGCGCAGCGTTTCGCGCACGGTAAAGAAAGGGTCGAATACCAGTTCCTGCGGCACGACGCCGAGCAGGCTGCGCGCGCGGCGATAGTCCGCCACGACGTCGTGCCCGTGAATGGATACGCTGCCCGCGTCGGCGCGATTCAGCCCAGCGATGATGGAAATCAGCGTGGTTTTGCCGGCGCCGTTGGGTCCGAGCAGGCCAAAGAATTCGCCTTCCTCGATCGTCAGCGAGACGCCGTTCAGAGCCTTCAGCGAGCGGTAGCTCTTTTCGACCTGTTGAATCTGGATTGCAGCCATGTGGCCAAGTACTTTTACGAAATGGGTGCCGTGAAAAGCGCCAACAGCGCCGGTACGGCGAAACCCTTGATTATATTGGATTTCCGCTTTTCCCCGCCGGAGGCAGCGAGGCTCGACGCCTAGACGGCGTCAATGGTGCGGCAGGTCGCTACGGGAGGAAACCGGACTCAGCAGCGCGGATACGTCGTACAGCGCAACCAGACTGCGCAAATTTTCCGGCATGTTCTCGAACGCTATGGACGTCGAGTGCGCCGCCGCAGCGCGGCGCCATGCAAGCAAGGTGGCCACCGCCGATGAATCGACGGTCGTCACCCCAGTGAAATCGATGCTCGTCTGACCATCCGCGATCGCCTGCAAGCCAGCCTGCAGGACGGCTTTTGCATTGCCGAAGGTGAGCGAATGATCAGGCTGGAACATGCGTGCGGCCCCGATCCCTTTATTTCGAAGGAGCGGCCATCTTGCCGGTCTTCGCGATATTGCCTGCCAGTTTCTTGTTGCGATCGGCCAAGGTCTGGATCAGTCCATCGACGCCGGACTTGCTGATTTCGGAAGCGAAGCTGCCTTTGTATGTTTCCACCAGCCACGCACCCAGCACGTTCATATCAAAAATCTTCCAGCCGGCCGGCGTTTTTTCCAGACGATAGCTGAGCTGGATCGGCTCGGCACGCGGCTGAATCACCTGCGTATTGACGACGACTTCGGTATCCGAAGGGTCTGCGCGCAGCGGACGATAGTCAATCTTCTGATCGCGAATCTGCGCGATGGCGCCGGCATAGGTGTACATCAACAGCGAACGGAACTCGTCGGTCAAACGCTTCTGCTGATCCGGCGTGGCGTCACGCCAGTAGCGGCCGGCCGCCAGCGCCGTCATGCGCTGGAAATCGACATAGGGCAGGATCTTTTCGTTGACGACTTGCTGAATGCGTTGCGAATTGCCGTTCTGGATATCCTTGTCGGATTTGGCAACAGCCATCACGTCTTCGCTGATGCGCTTGATCAATGCGTCCGGCGCTTCCTGCGCCATCGCGCCCGATGCAAACGCGAGCGTCGTGACGGCGGCGAAAACGAGAGACAACTTTTTAAGAATATTCATGGTTTCCTTAGCTTGCATGCGTTCGTAACAGGCTTACTTTACCGCGTCGGCGAGAATTTCGCCGGCGATGCCCGCGGTCAGACGGGCACGCGGTCGTTCAGGTTACGGTTGCAGCGAATTGGATGAACCGCCAGGCGCAGCTTGGCTGTCGTCAGACGGCGACTTGGCATCGATGTTCTTGCCATCATGCACGAGGCTTTCGCGGCGTTGCAGATAGGCGCTGCGTACGAAGGAATAGCGGTCAAAGGCAGCATCTTCGAGCAGATTCGATGCGTTCAGCAGCGAGGCACGCTGGTCGACGGCACGAAGGACGATGCCGGTATTACGCACGTCGACCGGGGTCGTATAGGTCCACAGATCGCCGTAGATATCGACCGGCAGTGCTGCGGTATCGCGCACCGTGGAAGGGCCGAACAACGGCAGGACCACGTACGGACCCGAACCTACGCCCCATGTGCCCAGGGTCTGACCGAAATCTTCCTTGTGCTTCTGCAGGCCGGCTTCCGAGGCAATATCCAGCACGCCGCCGAAACCGAGCACGGTGTTCACCGCCACGCGCATGAAGTCGTTGGCGCCATGCTCGACTTTCCCTTGCAGGAATTCGTTGACCATGGTCCAGACATCGCCGATGTTGCCGAAGAAGTTGCCGATGCCGGTCTGCACGAAGGACGGCAGATACTCGCTATACGCGGTTGCAGCAGGCTTCAGCGCGACGCGATCGACCGTGTCGTTGAATTCGAACATCGTGCGGTTGAAGCCCTCGAGCGGATCATCCGGATTGTGTCCATTGGTCGTTACGCAGCCGGTGATCAACAGCGCTGCGCTTAACAGTATGGTGTTTGTCAGTGTTTTCATTTTTGGTCGTCCTTCCCTTCCGATGCCTTGCTGAAGAGAAATTGACTGATCAAGTTCTCCAGCACGATAGCCGATTGTGTCATGGTAATGCGGTCGCCGGCAGCAAGATTTTGCGTATCGCCACCCGGCTCCAATCCAATATATTGTTCGCCCAGCAAACCGGAAGTCAGAATCTTGGCCGAAGTGTCCTTCGGAAACTTGTATTTCTGTTCCAATTCCAGCGTCACGGTCGCCTGGTAAGTTTTGTCGTCGAAGTTGATCGCGGCGACGCGGCCCACGACCACCCCCGCACTTTTCACCGGCGCGCGCGGCTTGAGACCGCCGATATTATCGAAGCGCGTGATGACCGGATAGGTCTTGTCGAAGGACAGCGAGCTCAAGTTGCCCGCTTTCATCGCCAGGAAGAACAGTGCGGCCGCACCCAGCAGTACGAACAGGCCGACCCACAAGTCTAATGATTTTTTCTGCATAAACCGATCCCTCAAATATGGGAGAAACGCTGTTCTTCGATGACCGCGACGCCCGACATGCGGCGGCGGATACCAATCGAATACCGCTCTGCTAGCTGAACATCAAGGCCGTCAGCAGGAAATCCAGCCACAGCACAGACAACGACGCCATCACCACTGTACGCGTCGTCGCGCGTGCGACACCTTCCGGCGTTGGCTGCGACTGATATCCCTGATAGACCGCAATGAAAGTCACCGCGATACCGAACACCACACTTTTCAGCACACCGTTCAGCACATCGTTCCACACATCGACGCCGCCCTGCATCTGCGACCAGAACGCACCCTCGTCGACGCCGATCAATTGCACGCCGACGATGTAGCCGCCGAAGATACCGACCGCGCTGAAGATCGCCGCCAGAATCGGCATCGCGATCACACCGGCCCAGAAGCGCGGCGCCAACACGCGCTGCAGCGGATTGACCGCCATCATTTCCATCGCCGATAACTGTTCACCGGCTTTCATCAAACCGATTTCGGCGGTCAGCGAGGTGCCCGCGCGGCCAGCGAACAGCAAAGCCGTCACGACGGGCCCCAGTTCGCGCGTCAGCGATAGCGCCACCAGCAAACCCAGCGCCTGCTCCGAACCGTATTTGTTCAAGGTGTAGTACCCCTGCAAACCAAGCACGAAGCCGACAAACAGGCCCGACACCGCAATCAGCAACAACGAATAATTGCCGATGAAATGAATCTGCGTCGTGATCAGCCTAAAACGGCGCAGCAACCCGCCCGAGCTGCGCACGATCTCAAACAGCACGCGCGCCGCAAAACCGGTATTGGCGATTGTTTCGCGAGTCCAGCGGCCAAGTGCCGTAACAAAGCCGATCATGCGCGCGTCCCCAGCCCCAGATCCTCCGCCAGCGACTTGCCGGGGTAATGGAAAGGCACCGGGCCGTCCGGTTCCGCATGCACGAATTGCCTCACGTAAGGGTCACTGGACGCCATCATTTCGGCCGGCGTGCCCTGCGCGACAATCGCCCCCTTCGACAGGAAATACACATAGTCGGCGATCAGGAAAGATTCCTGCACATCGTGCGACACGAGGATCGTCGTCGAACCCAGCGCGTCATTCAGCTTGCGAATCAGATTTGCCGTCATCCCCATCGAAATCGGATCCAATCCGGCGAAAGGCTCGTCGTACATGATCAATTCCGGATCCAGCGCGATCGTGCGCGCAAGCGCGACGCGCCGCGCCATACCGCCGGAAATCTCGGACGGCTTCAGCTGCGCGGCATTGCGCAAGCCGACCGTATGCAACTTCATCAACACCAGATCGTGAATCATCTCCTCGGGCAGATCGGTATGCTCGCGCAGCGGGAACGCCACATTGTCGAACACCGACATGTCGGTAAACAGCGCACCGTGCTGGAACAGCATGCCCATCTTGCGGCGCATTGCGTACAGCGCACGCACATTCGACGGGTCGACGCGCTCGCCTTTGACCGTTACGCTGCCCGACTGCGGCGCGAGTTGCCCGCCGATCAGACGCAGCACGGTTGTCTTGCCCGACCCCGAACCACCCATTACGGCAATGACTTTGCCGCGCGGGAACACCATGTCGAGCGCCGAAAGAATCGGTCGTTCGCCATAGCGGAAATGCAGGTTGCGGATTTCGACGAGGTTGGACACGAGGATGGAGACTTATTGCAATCGCGTAATTGTAGTGCAGATTGCAAAATCGCTCCCGGGCTGCTTGCATCAGGAAGCCCGGAAGCGCGGCATATCGTTGTAAAAAAACCCGCAGCTTCTTGCGAAGCGCAGGCTTTTTTCAATCCGTGGATATGAATCAGCGCTGGCAGCGCTTCGGCCGCTACCAGCGCCCACCATTACCTTGGAAGGAGAGATTCACCCATCAGGAAGGCATCGACCTCGCGTGCACATTGACGTCCTTCGCGGATCGCCCACACGACCAGCGACTGGCCGCGGCGCATATCGCCTGCCGCAAATACCTTGTCGACGGAGGTACGGTAGCAGCCTTCGCCGTCGGTGGTCGCCTTCGCGTTGCCGCGCGCATCCTTCTCGACGCCGAACGCATCGAGCACCGACTGCACCGGCGAGACGAAACCCATCGCCAACAGCACGAGATCCGCCTTCAGTTCGAACTCGGAATTCGGCATCTCGACCATCTTGCCGTCTTTCCATTCGACGCGCGCTGCGATCAGTTTCTCGACCTTGCCATTCTTGCCTTCGAGGCGCTTGGTCGCAACCGCCCAGTCGCGCTCGCAACCTTCTTCGTGCGACGACGAGGTCCGCAGCTTGGTCGGCCAGTACGGCCAAACCAGCGGCTTGTTCTCGGCTTCCGGCGGTTGCGGCAGCAATTCGAATTGCGTGACCGACGCGGCGCCATGACGATTCGAGGTGCCGACGCAGTCCGAACCGGTATCGCCGCCGCCGATCACGATCACGTGCTTGCCGCTCGCGAGAATCTGGTCCTTGACCTTGTCGCCTGCATTGACCTTGTTTTGCGGGCCGAGGAACTCCATGGCGAAATGCACGCCTTTCAGTTCGCGTCCCGGCACCGGCAAATCGCGTGGCTGCTCTGCGCCACCGGTGATGATCACTGCGTCAAAATCCTTGTTCAGCTGTTCCGCCGAAATCGTTTCCTTCGACCAGTTGAGGACGTTGGCTGGGAAATCCTTGCCCACCAGTACGCCGGTGCGGAAGGTCACGCCTTCTGCTTCCATCTGCTTGACGCGGCGATCAATGTGCGACTTTTCCATCTTGAAGTCGGGAATACCGTAGCGCAGCAAGCCGCCGACGCGATCGTTCTTTTCAAATACGGTGACATCATGACCGACGCGCGCGAGCTGCTGTGCTGCCGCCATGCCTGCAGGACCGGCACCGACCACGGCGACCTTCTTACCGGTCTTTTTCGCCGGAACCTGCGGTGTCACCCAGCCGTTTTCCCAACCCTTGTCGATGATGAAGTGCTCGATCGACTTGATGCCGACCGGATCGTTGTTGATGCCCAGCGTGCACGCCGATTCGCACGGTGCAGGGCAGACGCGCCCGGTGAATTCCGGGAAGTTGTTGGTCGAGTGCAGCGTGTCGAGCGCTGTCTTGTAATCGCCGTGGAATACGAGATCGTTCCAGTCGGGGATGATATTGTTGACCGGGCAGCCGCTGTTGCAGAACGGGATGCCGCAATCCATGCAGCGCGCTCCCTGAATCTTTGCATCGGCGTCGCTCAGATGCAGCGTGAATTCCTTGTAATGCTTGACGCGTTTCTGCGGCTCTTCGCTTGCTTCCTGCAAGCGCTGGTATTCCATGAAGCCGGTGATCTTTCCCATGTTTTTCGCCTTCTAAACCATTCGTGTCGAGTCGGCCTCCCAGCCGGCCCGATGCTTCGTGATGAACCGCCGGCTTAAGCCGAGGCGGTGACGGTGGTGTTTGCCGCTTCGTCGACCTTGCGTGCGTGGATTTCGGCCAATGCGCGCTTGTACTCGGACGGGAATACCTTGACGAACTTGGTGCGTGCGTTGCTCCAGTCGTCCAGCAGCGTGCGGGCACGCGTACTGCCGGTGTACTTGAAGTGACGCTCGATCAAGCCCTTCAGGATCGCTTCGTCGGTCTGCGCTTCGCCGCCGCGCTTCGTGCTGTGCCAGGTCGCGCGCTCGGCCTTGCCGGCTTGATCCTCGTGCGACTGCAGCGGCTCCAAGGCCACCATCGCCATGTTGCACTTGGCGCCGAATTCGCCTTTCGGATCGTAGACGTAGGCAATACCGCCCGACATGCCGGCGGCGAAATTGCGGCCGGTGTCGCCGAGCACGACAACGGTGCCGCCGGTCATGTATTCGCAACCGTGGTCGCCCGTGCCTTCGACGACAGCAATCGCACCGGAGTTACGCACCGCAAAACGCTCGCCGGCCACGCCGTTGAAGAATGCCTCGCCGGCGACTGCGCCGTACAGCACGGTGTTGCCGACGATGATGTTCTCGATCGCGCGACCGCGGAACTCGGTGTTCGGACGCACAATGATGCGGCCGCCCGACAAGCCCTTGCCGACGTAGTCGTTGCCTTCGCCGACCAGATCCAGCGTGATGCCGTGTGCGAGGAAGGCGCCGGCCGACTGGCCTGCGGTACCTTGCAGCTGGATGTGGATGGTGTCGTCAGGCAGACCTTCGTGGCCGTACTTCTTCGCCACCACGCCGGACAGCATCGCGCCAACGGTACGGTTGACGTTGATGACCGGCGAAATGAAGGACACCTTCTCGCCATTCTCGATCGCCGGCTTGGCCTGTGCGATCAGCTTGTGGTCCAGTGCCTTGATCAAGTTGTGGTCCTGCTCTTCGACGTGATAACGCACTTCGCCTTCGGCCACTGGCGGCTGGTAGAACATGCGGCTGAAGTCCAGACCCTTGGCCTTCCAGTGCGTGATCGCCTTTGCCTTGTCGAGCAGATCGGAACGGCCGATCAGGTCGTCGAACTTGCGAATACCGAGTTGCGCCATGATCTGACGCGCTTCTTCGGCAACGAAGAAGAAGTAGTTCACGACGTGTTCCGGCTTGCCGGCAAACTTCGCGCGCAGCACGGGATCCTGCGTCGCCACGCCGACCGGGCAGGTGTTCAGGTGGCACTTGCGCATCATGATGCAGCCTTCGGCGACCAGCGGTGCGGTCGAGAAGCCCATCTCGTCCGCGCCCAGCAGGCCGGCGATCACGACGTCGCGGCCGGTCTTCATCTGGCCGTCTGCCTGCACGCGAATACGCGTACGCAGGCCGTTCAGGATCAGCGTCTGCTGCGTTTCGGCCAGACCCAGTTCCCATGGCGAACCGGCGTGCTTCACCGAGGACAGCGGCGATGCGCCGGTGCCGCCATCGTGGCCGGCGATAACGACGTGATCGGCTTTCGCTTTCGCAACACCGGTGGCAACCGTGCCGACGCCGACTTCCGACACCAGCTTGACCGAGATCGATGCGGTCGGATTGACGTTCTTCAGATCGTGGATCAGCTGCGCCAGATCTTCGATCGAGTAAATGTCGTGGTGTGGCGGCGGCGAGATGAGGCCCACTCCCGGCACCGAGAAGCGCAGATGCGCGATGTACTCGGACACCTTATGACCGGGCAACTGCCCGCCTTCACCCGGCTTCGCGCCTTGCGCCATCTTGATCTGGATCTGCTCGGCGGACGTCAGGTATTCCGTCGTCACGCCGAAACGGCCCGATGCAACCTGCTTGATCTTCGAGCGCAGCGAATCGCCCGGCAGCAAAGGCAAGTCAACCTGCACCACATCCTTGCCGATCACGGCAGCCAGCGTGGTCGCTTCCTTGATCGGGATACCGCGCAGTTCTGGACGATAGCGACGCGTGTCTTCGCCACCTTCGCCGGTGTTCGACTTGCCGCCGATGCGGTTCATCGCGATCGCAAGCGTGGCATGTGCTTCGGTCGAGATCGAACCAAGCGACATCGCACCGGTCGCAAAACGCTTGACGATTTCCTTCGCCGGTTCGACTTCATCCAGCGGAATCGCGGCAGACGGATCGACCTTGAATTCGAACAGACCGCGCAACGTCATGTGGCGCTTGGACTGATCGTTGATGATCTGCGCGTATTCCTTGTACGTGTTGAAATTGTTGGCGCGCGAGGAATGCTGCAGCTTCGCGATCGCATCCGGCGTCCACATGTGTTCTTCGCCACGCACACGGTATGCGTATTCGCCGCCGGCATCCAGCGCGTTGGCCAGCACAGGATCGTCGCTGAACGCCATGTGATGCAGACGCAGCGCCTCCTCGGCCACTTCGAACACGCCGATACCTTCGACGTTCGATGCCGTGCCCTTGAAGTACTTGTCGACCAGCGACTTGTTCAAGCCGATCGCTTCGAAAATCTGCGCGCCGCAGTAGGACATGTAGGTCGAAATGCCCATCTTCGACATGACTTTCATCAAGCCCTTGCCGACTGCCTTCTGGAAGTTGACGATGGCCTTTTCAGCCGACAGTTCGCCCGGCAGATCTTTCGCCATTTCGGCCAGCGTATCCATCGCGAGGTACGGATGAATTGCTTCCGCGCCATAGCCTGCCAGCAGTGCGAAGTGGTGCGTCTCGCGTGCGGAACCCGTTTCGACCACCAGGCCGGTCGAGGTGCGCAAACCCTTGCTGACCAGATGCAGGTGAATTGCCGAAGTCGCGAGCAGCGCAGGAATTGCGACCTGGTCGGCACTGACCTTGCGGTCGGATACGATCAGAATGTTGTGACCCGAATTCACTGCGTCCACCGCTTGCGCGCACAGCGATGCCAGGCGCGCTTCGATGCCTTCCTTGCCCCATGCGACCGGGTAGCAGATGTTCAGCTCATGCGATTTGAACTTGCCACCGGTGTGCGCCTGGATGTTGCGCAGCTTTGCCATGTCGGCATAGTCGAGCACCGGCTGAGACACTTCGAGACGCATCGGCGGGTTGATGTTGTTGGTGTCCAGCAGATTCGGCTTCGGGCCGATGAAGGACACCAGCGACATCACCATCGCTTCGCGGATCGGATCGATCGGCGGATTCGTGACTTGCGCGAACAACTGCTTGAAGTAGTTGTACAGCGTCTTGTTCTTGTTGGACATGACGGCCAGCGGCGAGTCGTTGCCCATCGAGCCGGTCGCTTCTTCTGCCGTTGCGGCCATCGGCGACATCAGGAACTTCAGGTCTTCCTGCGTGTAGCCAAACGCCTGCTGCAAGTCGAGCAGCGAGGTGCTGCGCTGCGGCTCGGCCGCTTCGGCTTTCAGCTCGTTCAGCTTGATGCGAACCGATTCGATCCACTGCTTGTACGGCTTGGCGTTGGCGTAGGTATCTTTCAGTTCCTTGTCGTCGATGATGCGGCCGGCATCGAGGTCAATCAGGAACATCTTGCCCGGCTGCAGACGCCATTTCTTGATGATCTTCGACTCGGGAATCGGCAGCACGCCGGATTCCGACGCCATCACGACGAGATCGTCATCGGTCACAATGTAACGTGCAGGACGCAGGCCGTTACGGTCCAGCGTACCGCCGATGTGGCGGCCATCGGTGAAGGCCATTGCGGCAGGACCGTCCCATGGCTCCATCATCGCGGCGTGATACTCGTAGAAGGCGCGGCGATTGTCGTCCATCAGCGTGTGGTTTTCCCACGCTTCCGGAATCATCATCATCATCGCTTGCGGAATCGGGTAGCCGGCCATCACCAGCAGTTCCAGCGCGTTGTCGAAGCAGGCGGTGTCGGACTGGCCTTCATAGATCAGCGGGAACAGCTTCTTCAGGTCGTCGCCCAGCACGGCGGACTTCATGATGCCTTCGCGTGCGCGCATCCAGTTGAAGTTGCCCTTGACGGTGTTGATTTCACCGTTGTGTGCGATCAGGCGATACGGGTGAGCCAACGGCCATTCCGGGAAGGTGTTGGTGGAGAAGCGTTGGTGCACCAGCGCCAGCGCGGACACGCAGCGCGGATCCTGCAAATCTTTATAGTATTCGCCGACCTGGTCCGCCAGCAGCAGGCCTTTATAGACCACCGTGCGCGCCGACATCGACGGCACGAAGAATTCCTTGCCGTGCAGCAGGTTCAGCGCCTGGATCGCATGGCCGGATGCCTTGCGGATCACGTACAGCTTGCGCTCCAGCGCGTCGGTCACCATGATGTCCTGACCGCGGCCGATGAAGATCTGACGAATGATCGGTTCCTTGTCGCGCACGGTCGGCGACATCGGCATCTCGCGATCGACGGCGACATCGCGCCAGCCGAGTACCACTTGGCCTTCGGCCAGCACGGTGCGCTCGATTTCCTGTTCGCAAGCGATGCGGGAAGCGTTTTCCTTCGGCAGGAACACCATGCCGACGCCGTACTCGCCCGGCGGAGGCAAGGTCACGCCCTGCTTCGCCATTTCCTCGCGATAGAATTGATCGGGAATCTGGATCAGGATGCCGGCACCGTCGCCCATCAACTTGTCGGCACCGACTGCACCGCGATGATCGAGGTTTTTCAGGATGAGCAGACCTTGCTCAACGATGGAATGGCTTTTCTGGCCCTTGATGTGGGCGACAAAACCGACGCCGCAAGCGTCATGTTCGTTAGCCGGATCGTACAAACCTTGCGCTTGCATAGCGTTCTCCACTGCTTTTCGATTGAGATCGAAGAATAGTGCACTGCACAAGCATTTTCAACTCAAATAAAAGGGGTCAGAGTAATAATTAAAGAGGCGCGAATCGATTAAATTTTATTTTAGGGACAGAGTCATGCGCTCGTAGGATTGGCGCGGTTTGCCGGCCGGCCGCGCTTGGCTTTCGTCACGCGCCGCTGTGTCTGCTTTTCGAGTGCTGACTTGAATTTTTCCGAACCGATCGCCCACCCCTTCAGTGTCGCCTCGGTTAGCGCCTCGACGTCATCCTCATCCACGCCCTGCTCCACCAGTCCGCGATATGCCGCTTCCCTATCAAATGGCGTGTTACCAAGTGCCCAATATAGCGGGTGATCCGTAATCAGCGGATCCGATAGGAGTCCGATATGGTGACGAAAACTCGACCAGCGATAATCGCCAGCCGCTGTGACCATGCCGGCGCGGATCGGGTTAAGTTCGATGTAGCGCGAGCACATCATCAAGTAGCGCTCGGAATCAATGACAGTTGCCTTGAAGCGCCCCTGCCACAGGGTGCCGCTGCGCTGGTATTTGAGATTGAAATAAGGAACGTAATGCCTGCCTATCCATTGCATCATCTTTGACAAACCCTGATCATCCGCCGGTGTCGCCAGCAGGTGCAAATGATTCGTCATCAATACGTAGGCATGAATAGCGACCTTGAATTGCTTGCTACCTTCCCGCAGCCAGTCACTGAACTTGAGGTAATCCGCTTCTTCGCGAAAGATGGCCTGGCGATCATTGCCGCGCTGGATGATGTGATGCGCTTGGCCCGGAACCACGAGCCGAGGTAAGCGTGCCATGAGAGCAGAGATAGTAAAAGCTCGAATTGTAACGTTATTTCACTCTGACCCCATGAATACCATAAATAGGACCATCAACGGGGTCAAAAAATGCCGTCGCCGACCTTGTTCAGCGCATCGTGCGCGCCCAGGCTGGTTCGATTTTGATGCGGTGCTCGACGGCTTTGACGATCAAGGCGCGTAACTCATCCAGCAGCACGACTTCGCTCGGAAGTATCTTGAAGTCCGGGGAGAACTCGTCCCAGTCGCCGTACAGGAACCCGATCGGATGGAAATTGAGCATCAAGGGCAGCACGACAAAACTGCGCGTAGTCGGCAGATTGTCCCGCCACCAGCGAGGCAACTTGTTGAGGAAACCGGTCGCGCGTGCATCCTCGACGAAAATCATCTTGTTGTTGGCTAGCGCAGCATGAAAGACGTCAGGCTGATAAGCGTCATTGAACAGCAATCGAGGCAGCAGTTCCTGCGTGCCTTCGCCAAACCCCATGCGCGCGATGTATTTTCCCTCGTCGTGATGCCGCAGGAACGCCACTGCCCGGCTAAGGCCCAGTCCCTGGTAGACCGTTTCAAGCGCAATGGTCAGTAACTGACCCGTACTGACCGACATGCCCTGATTCTGCAAATCGGTCACGCCGCGCTCGAGAATTTTGATGGAATCGGCCGGCTTGCCCGGGGCAGGAAGTTCCGGGGGCGCCTCCTCGACCAGTTTCGTTGCGCGCGGCCGCGTTTCTTCCACGACCTGCTGTGCGGTCGCCACGGCGGACAAGACTGCGTTGCTGTCGAGGCCCAGCATTTCGGCATAGGTTTCTGCGATCTGCAGCAAACTATCTGCGCTCGCATCCCCCTGTTCGCACAATACGCTCGCGCAACGCGAAGACATGGTCGACACCGCGGCGAGCCATTCGGTATGCTCGAGCGGGCCGTCGACGACATCCTCTTCCGTGCGCGGCGAAACGTTCTTCAGGCTTTCGATCAAGGGGGCGGGGAAGCCCCAGCGACGACCAATCGCGCGGCCGATTTCATCCAGGCCCAATCCCAATACATGCCGCGACGCTTCATTTTCATCGACCTGGTGGGTAACGGCGAATTTCTGTACTTCTGCCCATTCGTCGGGCAAATAGAAGGACACCATCAGTCGTCCGAGCGAGTGCAGGATAGAGCAGACGGCGACTTCTTCGGTATCGCGCCGCGTCGTACTGACTGCGAGATGGCGCGCGATCTGGCCGGCAAGTACCGCCTTCTCCATTTCGCTGCGGGTGCTGTCGGTACTGTTCGATGCCTCCGACAAGCCGTCAATCAGCTTGAGTCCGAGCGCCAGATGCCCGATGGTTTCCGTGCCAAGCACGATCACTGCCTTCGACACGGTGTTGATGCCCTGGCCAAATGCGGCATACATCGCGCTGTTGGCCAGACGCAGGACGCGTTGCGTCAGCGTCGGATCCGACAGCACGGTCTTGGTCATATTGAATTCGCGATCGTCCTCGCCATGCATGGCGCCGACGATTGCGCTGACAACCTTCGAAAAGCCGGGCATGTCGCCCCGCTGGCGCACGCGTGTCCAGAGCAGCTCGAGGGTCTTGTCAGCGCTGACAGCGAGAGTATTCATGTTCGTCATGGCGTCAGTTGCTCATGCTGCCGCGGTCTTGTTCCAGTCTTGACCGCTTCCGCTTTCAAAATGTCAATGACGGCATCCGGCGGCAAAGGCTGGCCGGTATGAAAACCCTGGATCAGGGTGCAACCCTGCGCTACCAGAAAATTCATTTGCTGTTCGTTTTCCACGCCTTCCGCCACGGTCACCAGGCTCAGGTGGCTGGCAAGGCTCAATACAACGTTGCAGATTGCTGCGTCCTTCACCGACTCGGGCAGATCCTTGATGAAGGTGCGATCGATCTTCAGTGCGGCAATCGGGAAGCGCTTCAGATACACCAGCGATGAATAGCCGGTACCGAAATCATCGATCGCGATGCGAACGTCGCGCGACGTAATCTTGTTCAGCAGCATCTCGGCATGTTCCGGATCGGACATGAGGATGCCTTCGGTAATTTCCAGCAGCAACTGATGCCCCTGCAGTCCGGACAGCTTGATCGCGTCGTCCATCACCTGCAGGAACTGATCGTTGCGGAACTGGCGGGGGCTGACGTTGACCGACACGTACAACTGCCGTCCCGCCGCCTCTTCGAAGCGTTTCAGCTGCATGCATGCCGCCTTCAGCACCCATGCGCCGAGCAGATTGATCAGGCCGTTGTCTTCCGCCATCGGGATGAACTGGATCGGCGAGACCGGACCGAAATCCGGGCGTATCCAGCGCATCAGCGCTTCGAATCCGACGATCTGCCGCGAGCGCGTATCGACGATCGGCTGGTAATGCAGCATGAATTCGCCATTGCGCACCGCCTCGAACATGGCCGCTTCGACGGAGACGTCGTGCTCCATCTTGTCGAATTCGACGTCGTTGTAGATCACGCAGCGCGCCTTGCCGGTTTCCTTCGCGCGGAACATTGCGGTATCGGCATGCGCAAGCATCTTGACGTCGGTATCGCCGTGCTTCGGATAGATTGCTACGCCGATCGAAGTGCTGACGTACAGGCTGTGCCCTTCGATGTCGAAAGGCAGCTGGATCGCCGAAATCATGCGGCGCGCGACGTGCTGAATTTCCACCTCGTCGATTGCGCCCGGCAACACGGCGACGAACTCATCGCCGCCCACGCGCGCCAGCGTATCGACGTCGCGCAATACTTGCCGCAGGCGTTGTCCGGCCACGCGCAACAGCGCGTCGCCGACCGCATGTCCGAGCGCATCGTTGACTTTCTTAAAGCCGTCGAGATCCAGCGCGACTACCGCAAAACCGATGTTCGTACGTCGCGATTGGGCAATCGCCATGCGCAGGCGGTCGGTCAGCAGGGAACGGTTCGGCAGGCCGGTCAGCGCATCATGGGTCGCCATGTGCAACAAGCGATCTTCGGTCGCCTGCTGCGCGGACACATCGCGTCCTACGACGAACACTTCGAAATCTTGGTCGGCCGCATACGCAATCATCTTCAGATCGAACCAGCGCGGACCTTCGTGCGCGATGAGGCGCACCGTCAGCCGGGTTGCATCGCGCGATTCAAGCGCCGCGCGAAAGCACGCTTCGATGGCGTGCCGATCCGACAATTCCACCAATTCGAAGAGACTGCGGCCGGCCAGACTTTCGCCGCCACTCACGATCTCTTCGGATTGCCGGGTCGCATGCAATACGCGGCCTTCGGCATCAAGCCGAAACACGACTTCGCCTGCCACCTCCATCAGATGGAGTAGCTGTGCGCCGGAGGAATCGCTGCGTTTTAGAAACATGCTTGAAACGTATAGGGTAAAAAGGCCGATCTCATTGCGTCTTTCA
>Ga0310811_10000306_pt1 | contig 68477 bp, 50 predicted proteins | sample YCmetagenome_FD_207642 | JGI IMG/M metagenome (GOLD analysis project Ga0310811, IMG submission 207642) | Soil microbial communities from experimental microcosm in Duke University, North Carolina, United States - YC | ecosystem: Engineered > Artificial ecosystem > Soil microcosm > Unclassified ... | reverse complement strand
CGAAGACCCTTATCTCGCCGAAGACGCAGCCGAACTGGTGCAACTCGATCTCGAGGAGCTGCCGGTCATCGTCTCAGCCAGCGACAAGCCCGGCACGTTCGACGACGGGCTGCACACCGAAGCCGGACTCTTCACGCATACCTTCGGTGACGTGGAAGCCGCGTTCAAAACCGCGCCGCACATCATCGAACTCGATCTCGTCACCGGCCGCCATTCCGGCGTGCCGATGGAAACGCGCGGCGCCATCGGGCGCTACGACGCGGCGCGCGACCTTCTCGAATTGCACGGTGCGGCAAAGATTCCGCATCGCAATCGCGAAACGCTCTGCCGCATGCTCGACCGCAGCCCATCGGCGCTGCACGTGTTCGAAAGCCATGTCGGCGGCGGCTTCGGCATTCGCGGCGAAATCTATCCGGAAGACGTGCTGGTGCTGCTCGCCGCCGTGCGCCTCGGCCGGCCGGTGAAATGGATCGAGGACCGGCGCGAGCATTTGATGTGCGCCAATCAGGGCCGCGAACAACGCCACATCGCCAGCATCGCTTTTGACGACAACGGCATCATCCTCGGCATGCGGGATGAAATCTTTCACGACCAGGGCGCCTATGTCCGCACTCACGGCGCCAATGTGCCGAACCGCACGATGTGCATGCTCACCGGCCCCTACAAGGTGCCGGCCTATGCGGCGATTGCGCATTTTCGCCTGACCAACAAGACGCCGGCGGCGACCTATCGCGCGCCGGGCCGCTTCGAAAGCACTTTTGTACGCAGCCGCCTCGTCGACGCCATGGCCGACAAGCTCGGCATCGATCGCATCGAAGCGCGCCGCCGCAATCTCATTTCTTCGCGCGACATGCCTTTCACCATCGCCTTCGACGAACCCGGCGTCGAAACGCTGCTGCTCGATTCCGGCGATTACGAATTGCTTCTCGATAAATCGCTGGAAGCATTCGGCTGGGACAAGCTTCAGACCGAACTGAAAAGCCGGCGTGCGGCTGGCGAACTGGTGGGCGCGGCGCTGGCCTATTTCGTCGAGGAAAGCGGAAAGGGTCCGTCGGACGGCGCGCGCATCAGCGTCGATCCCAAGGGCGATGTCGAACTCATCACCGGCGGCGCGTCGCTCGGCCAGGGATTTGAGACCAGCATGGCGCAGATCGCAGCGGAAGCGATCGGTGTCGATTACCGAAAAATCCGCGTCATCCATGGCCGCACCGACCTCATCGACCACGGCATCGGCGCCCATGCCGCACGCGCCACCACGTTGACCGGCGGCGCCGTGCATGTGACCGCCATGAACCTGCGCGCCAAGGCGCTCGAATTCGCATCCGAACTGCTGCAGACGCCAGCCGAAGACCTCGACATCGCCGACGGCACGGTGGTTCGCCGCGGCGTTCCGGGCGGCCCCTCGATCACACTCGCGGAACTGTCGAAAAAGCTCGCGCCCGGCGCAAAGATCCTGAACGGCCGCGATCCGCAACTCGCCGCACACGGCTGGTACAACACCGACAACACCGTGTTTCCATACGGCATTCATCTTGCCGTCGTGCGCGTCGACAAGGAGACCGGCCACGTGGCGGTCGAGCGCTTCATGGTCGCCTACGACGTCGGCCGCGCGGTGAATCCGCTGCTCATCACCGGACAACTCGTCGGTGGCTGCATGCAGGGCCTCGGCGGCGCGCTGTCGGAGGAATTCGTTTACTCCGAAAATGGCGAACCGCTCGCCGTCACGCTCGCCGACTATCTCATGCCGACATTGCAGGATGCGCCCGATGTCGAGGTGCTGCTGACCGAGGACGCGCCAAGCCCGTTCCATCCCCTTGGCATCAAGGGCGCCGGCGAAGGCGGCATCAACGGTGCGGGCGGCGTCATCGCCAGCGCCATCGACGATGCGCTGGGCATGCCCGGCGCAGTCACGCAATTGCCGATGACACCGCAGCGCGTGAAGGCGCTGTTGAAAAAAGAAACCAAGACGCCGTCGCAGCCGCAGCGAAGCGTCGCCTAGTTTATCCCGTCGCAGACGCATTCGTGCGGCGGGAGGTAAAGACGTTCAAAATCATCGGCCGGAGAGCCGAGCTGAAGAAGCCCTGCCTCATCCGCGTCTGAACTGACGGCCGGCGAGGCAGAAAAACAGGGAGAAGCTGCTGTGAAATACGTGAAGATCGCCCGTTTTATCGGCGCCGCTTGCGCCGCACTTGTCGTTTCCCAGGCCGCGACGACGCAAGGCGCGCAGGCTGACGACTTCTTCAAGGGCAAGCAGGTCAACGTGATCATCCCGTCGGGCGTCGGCGGCGGCTACGATCTTTATGCGCGCTTTCTCTCCCGCTTCATGGGCAAGCACATTCCCGGCAATCCGACATTCGTCGTCAAGAACATGCCGGGCGCCGGCGGCATCGTCGCCGCGAATTATCTTTATTCGGTCGCGCCGAAAGACGGCCTGACCATCGCCGGCCTGCAGAACACCATCACGCTCAACCAGCTCGGCAAGATGTCCAGCGTCAAGTTCGACGTGCGCAAGTTCGACTGGATCGGCAATATGAGCATTGCCTCGACGACATGCAGCGTGTCGGGAGCCGCGGAGAACTATGCCGGCAAGGACTTTTTCACGCACGAAGTCACCGTCGGCGCGACATCGGGCTCGCCCACCGTCATCCCGCTGCTGCTCAACAGCGTGGCCAAGACAAAATTCAAGGTCGTGCAAGGCTATCTCTCGACATCCAACGTGCTCGTCGCCATGCAGGGCGGCGAAGTCAACGGATTGTGCGGATGGTCGTGGGACGGCGCGCGCGTGATGGCCAAGGATCTGATCGCGAAGGGCCTGATGAAGGTCGGCCTCGACATCGGCATCCAGTACGAGCCGGAACTGCACGACATGAAGGTGCCGTTCATCATGGACCTCGTGAAAGACGAAGATGCAAAAAGCGTCCTGCGCGTGATTTTGGCCACGCAGGTCTATAACCGCCCCTTCGCCGCTCCCCCCGGCGTTCCCGCCGACCGGCTCGCCATACTGCAAAAAGCATTCAAGGACACTCTGGATGATCCCGAAGTGAAGACGGAAGCCGAAAGGACCGGCGTCAGCCTGCGCTATCTCGCTCCGCAGGATTTTCCGAAACTGCTGGGCATGACGCTCGACGTGTCTCCTGAATTGCAGCAGCGCGCCGTGGCTGAACTCAAGAAGGCCGGCTGGAGCGGCTTCTAAAAACTCGCGTCATCGAACGGCAACCCGACGAACCATAGCAACGGAGAGAACCATGGGATCGATCGAAAATTTCGAAGATCATTGCTGGAAAGACGTTGTGCCGGCCGAGGACATGGCGCTCTACGCGCGCTATGCCCGCGAGACTTTTGTCGGCCCGCGCCCCGCCTTGCTCGCAATCGATCTCTATAACGTCGTCTATCGCGGCGGCGATCAGTCGCCGCGCGATCTCGACAATGAATTTCCGAGCAGTTGCGGCGCGTTCGCGCATCGCGCGATCGAACCCACCAAACGGCTGTTCGCCGCGGCCCGTCGCGCCGGCATTCCGATTTTCTATTGCACGGGCGAAGATCGGACCCAGGCGCGGCCCAAAGGCGCGGTTCCGACGCGGCGCCAGAAGGCCAAGCCGCGCGACGATGACTTCGTGATCTATTCTGCGTTCACGCCGCAACCGCAGGACGTGATCATCTACAAGCAGCGCGCCAGCATCTTTCAGGGTACGCCGCTCTCCTCGCACCTGACGATGCTTGGCATCCAGAGTCTGATCGTGTGCGGCGAAAGCACCTCCGGCTGCGTCCGCGCCAGCGTCGTCGACGGCTTTTCCGCCGGCTATCACGTGTCGGTGGTCGAGGAATGCGTCTTCGATCGCGTCGAGGTCTCACACAAGATCAACCTGTTCGATCTGCATCACAAATATGCCGACGTCATGCCTGTCGCCGAAATCGAGCAGCATCTTGTCGGCACGGCACAGGTCCGCGCGGCCGAATAAAAAACAACAGGCGACGGGCTCGCGTCGTCTTTAGGGGGCGTGATGACAGGATATTGGTGTCGTGTGGTGGCCGCGGCAGGTGCTGTCTGCATCGTCTCGTCGGGCGTGGCGTTCGCGCAGCCGGCGGCCGAATTCTACAAGGGCAAGACGGTCTCGCTAATCGTCTCTTCCGCCGTTGGCGGCGGATACGACCTCTATGCGCGGTTTCTCTCCCGTTACATGGGACGTCATCTTCCCGGCAATCCCACCGTCATCGTGAAGAACATGCCCGGTGCCAGCGGCATCACTGCTGCGAATTACCTGTATTCCGTCGCGCCGCATGACGGGTTGACGCTGGGCATTCTGCAAAACACCATCACGCTCAACCAGCTCGGGAAAATCGCCAGCGTCAAATTCGACATGCGGCGCTTCGGCTGGCTGGGCAGCATGAGCATCGCATCGTCGGTGTGCGCGCTGACCGGACCGGCGAAAACGCTCACCGCGAAGGATCTGTTCAGCAAGGAAGTGATCATCGGCGCAAGCGGCGGCTCGACCAGCATGATGCCCGACCTGTTGAATAATCTCGCCGGCATGCACCTCAAGGTCGTGCGCGGCTACGCCTCCACGGGCAACGTCGTGCTCGCGATGGAACGCGGTGAAGTCAACGGCATCTGCGGATGGTCGTGGGACGGCGCGCGGGTCGTCGCCAAGGACATGCTGGCAAAGAAAGTCGCCAACATCGTCGTCGACATCGCCATTCAGCCGCAGGACGAGTTGAAGAAACTCGGCGTGCCGTTCCTGATGGATCTGTTGCCTGAAGGCGAACCGAAGGAGGTCTTCAAGACGATTTTGACGACGCAAGTCTATAACCGGCCATTCGCCGTTCCGCCCGGCGTGCCAGAGGATCGCACGACTCTGCTGCGAGAAGCGTTCGCTGCCACGCTGAAGGACCCGGAGGTTCTCGCCGAGGCCGAGAAGGTCGGTCTGGATATCCAGTATCTGCCGCCGCAGCGGGTCATCGAACTTATAAATCTTGCGCTGAACACGCCGCCGAACATTCAGGCCCGGACGGTGGAAGAACTTACAAAGGCGGGCTTCAAGTAACGGGAAAACGATGCTCTCCTCCTTCCCGGCCATAACAAAAAGCCTGCGCAGACATCCGCGCAGGCTTTTTTGCATCAATAGGAGGCGCTTGCAGCGCCGCGCGATGCTACATGCGGAAGATGTGACCGCGCTTGCGTCCCTGGAAGACGCTGAGGAACAGGTCGTCGAACGACTGCTTTGTCTTGGTCAGGCCCTGCTCATGCAGGTAGCCGGCCAGCGTGTCGATGGTCTTGAGGTTCTGTTCGGTCGGTCCGTATTCCCACGGGTCCTGACCCATGATCTCCTCCTGCTCCTCCCAGGCCTCGCGATACCAGGCCAGCGGCACGATGCGCGGATTGATCATGCGCTTCATGGCGATGTTCTTTGCCTGATCGAAGGCGAGATAGAGATTGATCGGCACCCACGGATAGCGCTCGACGATCTCTTTCTTGATCGCCATCACGTGCATGATGGGAAAGATGCCCGTCTTCTTGAAATAGGAGACTTCCTCGTTCTTGAAGTCGGGGAACAGGCGGCCGACGCGCGGGTCCTTGGTCTGGATCGGCTTGATCAGGTCGGGATGCAGCACCGCATCGAGTTCGCCCTCGGCGAGCATGCCTTCGACGGTCTTGTCGCCCGGTACCTTCTGCAGCTTGAGGCCGACCGGCTTCTGGAAGTCGATGGTCTCGTCGAGTTCGGTGTACCACTCGACCGACTGATGCGGCACGCCGTATTCATGCTCGAGGATACCGCGCATCCAGACGATGGCGGTCGCCTGATACTGCTTGAGGCCGATCTTCTTGCCGATCAGGTCCTTCGGCGATTTGATGCCCTTGGTCGTGTTGATGAAGATGAAGCCGTGGCGGAAGCGGCGATGCAGGAAGACGGGGATGGCATAATTGTCGCCGCCCTGGTCGCGCGAGACATAATACGAGGAGCAGGAGACCTCGCCGACATCGAATTCCTGGCCGCGCAGATAGCGCCAGTGCCGCGTCGTCGAGTCCATGGCCGTGAGCACCGTCAGGTCGATGCCGTCCGGCTTGACCGTGCCGTCGCGCAAGGCGCGGGTAATTTCATAGTCGCCGCAGGCGAGCACCAGGGGGATGCGTTTGGACACCGCTTTATCCTCTTCTTTGAGTGAGCCGACACGCCGCGTCAGCGCCGGGAATTCAGTTGTTTTCGTAACACAAACGGGACGCGCCGCAAGGCGCGTCCCACTCTAAATGCGTCGCTGCCGGATTCCGGAAATCTGTTCCTTATTTCGATTCCGACGCGATGATCGCCTTGGTTTCCTCGATGATATCCTTGGGCGAACTGTAAATCTCCTTGAGCAGTTTATCGATGTCCTCGCCGCTCACCGGGTCCACTTCCATGGTGCGCTTGCCGGCTTCCGCGACGAACGCGGGATCCTTCATCGTATCCATGAAGGCCTTGCGCAAGGCGGCCGCGCGATCCGGCGGCAGGTTCGGCGGCGCGACGAAGGGCCGGCCCATCAACTGGCGGCTGACCAGCAGTTTGATGATCTGCTTCTGGTGATCATTCGTCGCGAGTTCGAAGATCGAGGGGACGTCAGGCAGTTCTTCCGACCGCTTCAGCGACAGCACGGCCAGCACGTTGAGCTTCTTGTCCTTGATCCATTGCGGCCGCGTCGACTTGATGCTGGTCCACGACCAGCCGCAGCGGCCGTCGACTTCGCCGCGTTCGATGGCGAGCGTCATTTCGGCGCCGCCGGGATACCCTGAAATCAAACGCAGCTTGGCGCCAAAAAGGCTTTTCACCATTTTTGCAAACGTGTCCGGGTCCGAACCCGAGCCTTCGCCGGCGACAGTGAACGGCTTCTTGGTCACGTCAGCCCATGTCTTCACCGGCGAGGTGTTCATCAGCGCGCAAACGCTAAGTTCATCCGTTCCGCTGCCAAGCCATGTGAACTTCGTCGCATCGTATTTGGTGTTGCTGGTGCCGATCAGCGGCTCCATCGCCTGACCGCGGCCGACCGTCGCGAACACCGTGCCGTCCTTCAGCGCGACATTGTAAAGGTAGTTGGTCGCCTTGAGGCTGCCGGCGCCGGACATGTTCTGGACGATGATGGTCGGGTTGCCGGGAATATGCCTGCCCATGTGATTGGCGAGCACGCGGGCATAGATGTCGTAGCCGCCGCCGGAGGTGTAGCCGACGATGAGCGTGATGGTTTTGCCCTTATAGAAATCCGCCACGGAATCGGCACGGACCGGGAGCGAACCGGCCAGCAGCATGGCCCCTGCGCCCAACAAACCTGCGAGTCTAAAACGCATTTTCACCCCACCCTGATTGCGTCTGCACAGGAAAATCCGCGCGACGTGACGTTGAAACTCCCGGCGAACTTTCGAAGTCTCGCTCCCTTTTTTGAGACTGAGACTTTTTTTGTTACAGTGAGGCTATGGCTCTGCCGCTTTTTTGGCAAGGGGCGAATATCGGGCATCGTGAGGGATTTTCCGGCAAAAAGCCGGGGACCTGACCTCGCAGCCGCCTGGCGGCGGCCGGCGCCGACCAAATTTTTTTCCACATCGGAATAAGGGAGCACCGCCGAAACGGGACGGGATTGTATCGACTTAGGGGGTCTTTTTTATTTCCTCTAATCCCAACCTAGAGCAATTGTAAGCTACTGATATTGAAAGTGTTTTCCCCTTGTGTTGGATGCGCTCGGGGCTTGGGCCGCGCAGTCGCGCGAGGCGTATCAGCCCGCACATAATTGGGGGCTGTTCCATGAATTTCCTTGCTTCGCGAAGGCGCGCGTCCGCGCTCCTGGCCACATCCTTTCTTTTCTCCACAGGCGCCTGGTGCGTCGGCGCCCACGCCCAGCAGGCGCCGGACGCGGCCGCTCAGGCGGCCCATGCGCAAGAAGAGCAGCTTGCGCCGATCGACGTGACCGCAACCGAGGGCAAAAACACCAAAGGCTATGTGGCGACGAGCACGGCGGTGGCGACCAAGACCGACACACCGCTGATCGACATTCCGCAGTCGATCAGCGTGCTGACCCAGGAGTTCATCAAGGATCAAAATTTTCAGAGCCTCACCGACGTCACGCGCTACGTTCCGGGCGTCGCCGTGCACCAAGGCGAGGGCAATCGCGACGAACTCGTCATTCGCGGCGTCGACTCCAGCGCGAACTTTTACGTCAACGGTTTCCGCGACGACGTTCAATACTTCCGCGACCTGTACAACACGCAAAGCATCGAGGTGCTGAAAGGGCCGAGCGCGCTGACATTCGGCCGCGGCGCCGGCGGCGGCCTGGTCAACCGGACGCTCAAGGAAGCCGACGGCCGAAGGGTTTACGAAGCAACCGCGCAGACAGGCTCGTGGGGCGACCGGCGCTTCTCTCTCGATGCCGGACAGGCGATCAGCGAGGGCCTGGCCGTACGCCTCAATACTTTTTATGAGGGCACCGACACCTTCCGCAATTACGGGAAGATCGAGCGTTACGGCTTCAATCCGACGGTGACGTTGAAACCCGGCGACAACACCACCGTCAAACTGAGCTACGAATTCTATCACGACTTCCGCTTGGCCGATCGCGGCAATCCGTCCGTGCAGGTGGGCGCCGCACCGGCGACCCGCTTCAACCCGACCGTGCCATTCGTTTCCGACTTCTCGAACTTCTTCGGCAGCCCGATCTACAATTATGCGCATGTCCAGGTGCAGACCGGCATGGCCGTCATCGAGCACGATTTCGGCGACGGGTTGAAGGTCAAGAACGCGACGATCTATGCCGACTACAACCGCGGCTATCAGAACGTCTATCCCGGCGGTCCGGCCGATCCGGTCGCGCAGACGCTCGCGTTGAACGCGTACAACAACACGACCAACCGCGAGAATGCGTTCAACCAGACCGACTTCACCTACAAGGCGCAAACCGGTCCCGTCTTTCATACGCTCGCGTTCGGCACCGAGTTCGGCCGCCAGACCGGCCTGTCCCGGCGCAACACAGGCTTCTTCGATCCGGCTGGAACACAGCGGTCCGTCATCGTCAATCCGTTCGATCCGTCATTTTTCGGGAACGTCTACTTCATCCATCAGGCGACCGACGCGAACAGCAAATACCGCCTCAACGTGTCTTCCGCCTATGCGCAGGACCAGATCGACGTCACGCGCTGGCTCCAGTTCATCGCAGGCGCGCGTTTCGATCGTTTCGACCTGTCGGCACTGGACCAGAACACGCAAACCTCGCGCTCGCGCACGGATGACAAGGTCTCGCCACGTGCCGGCATCGTCATCAAGCCCGTCGAGAACGTGTCGATCTACGGCGCCTACAGCATCTCGTACCTGCCGGCTTCCGGCGACCAGTTCAGCACGCTGACGCCGGGCACCGTGATCATCCAGCCGCAGAAATTCGAGAACAAGGAAGTCGGCGTGAAATGGAATATCTTCCCGCAACTGCAATTCACCGCGGCCGCCTACGATCTTGTCCGCAGCAACCAGCCGATTGCCGATCCGAACAATGCCGGCTTCTTCCTTTTGTCCGGCCGATCTAAAATCAAGGGGGTCGAGTTCGGCTTGAATGGCCACATTACCGACAACTGGCAGATGGCGGGCGGCTATGCCTATACCGACGCGCGCATCGCCAGCAATACGTCGGCGACCGTCGTCGCGGGGAACCGGATCCAACTGGTGCCCTATAATCAGTTCTCGCTGTGGAACAAATACCAGTTCGATCCGAAGTGGGCCGCGGCCGTCGGCATCATTCACTTCTCGGATTCTTTTGCGTCGTCCGACGACACCGTCAGGTTGCCGGGCTTCACGCGCTTCGATGCCGCTCTCTATCTGACGCTCGACAAGACGTGGAGCGGCCAGTTCAATATCGAAAACATCTTCAACAAGGGATATTGGGCGACCGCCGACGGCAACAACAATATCTCGCCCGGGCAATCGCGCACGTTCCGCGTGGCGCTGACAGCCAAGCTGTAGTCGCAGCGCTCGAATAGATCGTTACGGTTAAGAGGCCCCTTCCGGGGCCTCTTTTTTATTGCGCTGCAGCGCAATATTGCCCATACAGCACCCCATGCTTGTCATCGAAGACCTCTCCATCCGCGTTGCCGGACGGCTTCTCCTCGATTCCGCCACCGTGCGCGTCCCGGCCGGATCGCGCACCGGCCTCGTCGGCCGCAACGGAACCGGCAAATCGACGCTGTTCAACGTCATCACCGGCGATCTCGGGTCCGAGAGCGGCAGCATCACCGTGCGCAAGCGCGCGAGCCTCGGCCGCCTGGCGCAGGAAGCGCCGAACGGCCCGGAACCGCTGATCGACGTTGTGCTGATGGCGGACAAGGAGCGCGCGGAACTGCTGGCGGAGGCCGAGACCGCGCAGGACCCGCATCGCATCGCCGACCTGCATATGCGGCTGGCCGATATCGATGCCCATTCCGCTCCGGCGCGGGCGGCTGCGATCCTTTCCGGTCTCGGCTTTTCGGCCGCAGACCAGCAAAGGCCGTGCACGGAATTTTCCGGCGGCTGGCGCATGCGCGTGGCCCTTGCCGCGACGCTGTTTGCAGAGCCCGATCTGCTGCTGCTCGACGAGCCGACCAACTATCTCGATCTCGAAGGCACGCTGTGGCTGAAGGACCATCTCGCGCGCTATCCGCGCACCGTCATCCTCATCAGCCATGACCGCGACCTGCTCGATCATGCCGTCGACTCCATCCTGCATCTGGAACAGGGCAAGCTGACGTTCTATCGCGGCGGCTATTCCTCGTTCGAACGCCAGCGCCGCGAGCGCCAGCTTCTCGATCAGAAATTCGCCAAGAAGCAGGAAGCGCAGCGCAAGCATTTGCAGGCCTTCGTCGACCGCTTCCGCGCCACCGCCAGCAAGGCGAGCCAGGCGCAGTCACGACTGAAACTGCTCGCCAAGATGGAGCCGTCGACCGCGCTGGTGAACAGCGAAGTGCTGCCGATCGCGATTCCGCATGCGGAAAAAATCCTCTCGCCCCCGATCATCGCCCTCGACGATGTCGCGGTCGGGTACGAAGAAGGCAATCCGATCCTGCGCAAGCTGTCGCTGCGCATCGACAATGACGACCGCATCGCGCTGCTCGGAAGCAACGGCAACGGCAAATCGACGCTGGTAAAATTGCTCGCCAAGCGCCTCGCGCCGATGGACGGCAGTATCACCCGCGCCGACAAGCTGAAGATCGCCTATTTCGCCCAGCATCAGCTCGACGAATTGCGGCCACGCGAAAGCGTCTATGATCACTGCCGCACGCTGATGCCCGATGCGCCGGAGACGAAGGTGCGTGCGCTGGCCGGCGGCATCGGCTTTTCCGGCAAGGCGGCGGACGCCAAGGTCGAGACGCTGTCGGGCGGCGAGAAGGCGCGCCTGATGCTCGGGCTTGCCACCCATGGCGGTCCGCACCTCGTCATTCTCGATGAACCGACAAACCATCTCGATATCGACAGCCGCGCCGCACTGGTCGAAGCGATCAACGATTTTCCGGGCGCCGTGATTCTGGTCTCGCATGACCGCTTCCTGCTCGAAGCCTGCGTCGACCGGCTCTGGCTGGTCGCGGACGGCAAGGTGAAGCCCTACGAAGGAAGCCTCGACGATTATCAGCGCCTCGTCATGTCTGACCGCAAGGCTGGAAAGGGCGAGCGCTCGGTCGCGACACCAACGAATGTCACTGAGGCGCGGCGCCCCGAACAGCGCAGCAATCTCGCAAGCCTGCGCAAGCGCATCACACAAGCCGAGACGGCGACGCAGAAACTCACGGCCGAGATCGAAAAGCTCGACGCGGCGCTGGCCGCGCCTGGGCTTTTTGCCAAGGATCCGAAGAAAGCGGCAAACCTCTCGCGCTCGCGCGCCGACGCCGCAGCGAAACTGGCCAAGGCCGAAGAAGAGTGGATCGAGGCCAGCGCCGCACTCGAAGCGGCGGCGGCATAAAGGCGCGGCGCTTTCATTTCTTTCTGTTCGCCCATTTCCGCTCGATCCAGCTCAGGCCTTTGGCAAGTGGCCCGCGCAGGAACGGAACATCCTGGGCGACGAGCATAAGCCCGAGCGGCACCATCCAGAATCCGAGAATGGGCAGAAACCCGACGAAACCGCCGACGATCAGCAGGAGGGCTGCCGGCATCCGCACCCATTTCGATGATGGCTGCCGCAGCCAGCGCACGGCACTCGCGGCCCAATCCGGCAATTTCTTCTCGAGCTTTTCGGCCTGGCGGTCGAGTTTGTCTTTCGCGCTCTGGCTCGGCACGGATGCTCACTCCACGACTGGCCGCGCCGGTCGCCATGCCGGCGCGCCGCACATCACGTTGCATTATTGCAAGGCAACGCACGCCGCCGGGCATTCGTTCAGGACATCCTGTCACAGGCACGATGCGAGCCGCACTCTATTCACGGCGGAAGCGATGCGCTTCGTCGATCGCTTCCTGTCCGCCGAGGCCGATGCCGAGACCGTAATAACGGTCCGACGTGACAGCTTCCGGATAGAACTGCGCGAGATCCATGTCGGGATAATTTTGCAGCACCCAGTCGGCGATTTCGCCGCGCGTCGTGATCCACACATTGGGGCGTGACTTGACGTAGCGGATCAGGTCTTCGAGCGGTCGCGTGCGGAAGCTGTGTCCGAGAATCGGGTGCGTGCCGTAAGCGAGCATCTTTGGATAGCCGCGCTGGCCTTCCTCGTACATCGCGTCGAACGCGTCGCGCCACATCTCCATGATCGCGCGCGGCGTCACTTCGTTGCCGTTGTAATTCATGAAATCTGTGAGAGCGTAACTCGTCATGCCCACCATCTTGTGACCGTCGATGGTCATGATGAACGGCACGTCGGCGTTGCGCAGGCCGCAGGCATAGGTGAAGCCGCGCTTGGCCAGCAGCGGAAAGGTTTCCGCCGTGAGATGGCCGCCGGGACTGCTGAAACCCGGCGCGCGCAGACCGAGAACCTTGTCGAAGACGTCGATGGTGCGATCGATCGAGTCCGCCTGCTCCTCGGCCGTCATGTCCCAGAAGTAATTGTGCTCCCAGCCCTGCAGGATGATCTCGTGACCGTCGCGCACCACCGCCCGCGCAAGGTCCGGAAACAGCGACACCGTATGCCCATCGGCATAGGCGCTGGTCTTGATGTCGTGGCGCTTCCAGATATCTAGCAGGCGTTGCATGCCGCCGGTCTCGGCAAAGGCATGCTCGTAAATCCAGCGCATGCCGCGGCCGTATTTGGCATCGCGCGGCACCCGCTCTTTGGCTTTCTGGTTGTTGTCGGCCGTGCCGAGCGACCGCTCCCAGGTCTCCCATGACATGTTGAAGACAACGGCGATATGCGCGCCGTTCGGCCACTCGAATTTGCAGTTGTACATTGCCGGCTTCCTCCCTCGCCTTGCGTGCCAAGCGGCGCTGCTCACGGATTCCTATTTCGACCAATTCCCGAGAATCGCACGCAGCTTGTCGATTGCCTGCGGTGTCGTACTGGTCAGCCGCATGGTCAGTTCGTCGAGATCGGCCCCGGTCAAGGGATCGATGTCGACGTGCAGCGCCTTGGCTTCTTGCAAAAATCCCGCATCCTTCATGGTTGCGTCGAACGCCGTCCGCAATGCCTTGACGCGATCGGCCGGCACGCCCGGCGGCGCCAGGAACGGCCGCCCGTAATCCTGCCGCGACACCATCAGCGTGACCGCCTGACGGCCGATGGCATCCTTCGGCAGTGGAAACAACGGCACGTCGGGCAGTTCGGGATTTTTCTTGAAGCCGTATTGGGCGAGGATGCGCACCTTCTTGCCCGTGATCCAATCGGGATTGGTGCTTTTCAAGCTATTCCACCCGAGCGCCGCCTGGCCCTGCACTTCGCCCCGCTCCATTGCGAGATTGATATGCACGGTGCTTTGATAGCCGCTCACCAGCTTGAATTTCGTACCGGCGAAGGCATTCATCACCAACGGCATATCGACGGTCGCGGTGCCGGCCGCGACGCCGCCGACCAAAACTTCCTTTTTGTAGAGATCGGCCATGCTCTGGATCGGCACCGTGTGCCAAACGAGCGCAACCTGCGTCTCCGGTCCGGGACTGCCGATCCATGAGAACCGACCGGGATCATAATGTGCGAGGTTCGGCGTCAGCAGCGGCGCCGTCGGTGCGCCATTGGTGACGATGCCGATCACCGTGCCGTCGCGCGGCGCGACATTGTAAAGCTGGTTGGCCAGCGTGACGCTGCCGGCGCCGGGAACGTTCTGGACGACGAAGTTCGGATGGCCCGGCAGATATTTGCCCATGTAACGCACAAGCGCGCGGGCGATGAGATCGTAGCCGCCGCCTGGCGCGCTGCCGACCCGCATCTGGATCGTCTTGCCGCGATAGAAGGCAGCGACTTCGTCGGCATGAGCCGACGGCGCGGCACACGACAGACCAATCACGGCGCAAAGTCCGAGCAACGGTTTCGGGATTGAACGAACCATCGCGGTTTCCTCCTCTGCAACAGTGCAGCGTGTCTGCAGCGTGTCTATTCTCGCCGTGGGCGTTATCGCTTCGCTTTACGGCTTGATGTCTTTTTCTGCGATGCTTTTTGCTGTTTCCTTGGCGCCGTCTTCGATCTCTTCGATGGCGCAGCTTTGGCGTTTGTCGCGTTTCCGCTCCCCGCACTGACGCGGAAGCGCATGGCCTCCCCTTCGGCCTCCGTCCCGCCGAGACCGATCGACAGCCCGTAATGCCGGTCCGACGCCGCCGCCTCGGGATAGAACTTTGACAAGTCGAGGTCGGGATAGGTTTCGAGCATCCAGTTGGCGATGCCGTCGCGCGTCGTGATCCAGACTTTGTCCTTTTCCTGCACGTAACGGATCAATTCCTCGAGCGGTTTTGTGCGAAAACCGAGCGCAAGCGGCGGATGTGTGCCGTAAGCCAGCATTTTCGGATAACCGCGCCGGCCCTCCTCATAAAGCGCGTCAAAGTAATCGCGCCACATATCGACCGTTTCGCGCACCGTGCCGCCGCGCGTTGTGCGCGTGTCCGACACGGCATAACTCGTCATGCCCACGAGTTTCCTGTTGCCGACCGGGATGATGAACGGCACTTCCGCATTGCGCAGGCCGCAGGAATATTTGAATCCCTGCTCCGCCAGAATCGAAAACGTCTCCGCCGTCAGATGCCCGCCGGCGCTGCTGAAGCCCGTCGCTCGCTTGCCCGTGACCTGTTCGAACGCGTCGTTGGTTTTCCTGATGACCGCGGCTTGTTCTTTTGCCGACATCGTCCAGAGAGAAGAATGGTCCCAGCCCTGCACAATCAGTTCGTGCCCACGCACGGTCAGTTCACGCGCCAGATCGGGAAAGAGACTGACCGTGAGACCGTCCGCGTAGGAACTTGCCTGGATGTTGAAGCGATCCCAGAGATCGAGCAGCCGCTGCATGCCGCCGGTTTCGGCAAACGCCGTCTCATAGACGGGACGCATGGCGCGGCGATAGAGCGCAGACGGGGAGACCTTTTCCGTGCCGAGCGACCGCGGCGGGGTTTCCCAAGACATGTTGAAGACGACCGCGATATAGGCACCGCCGGGCCATTTGAAATCCGCTTTGTACAATCGCAATCCTCCCGTTATCGGCGTGCCCGTGTCATGACCGCACCATCGGCCGTGCGATTGGCTGCGCCATTGCAAGCGGCCGCGCACCGAGCCGATCGGACAGCCGGCGTGCGAGCGTCATCACCGTATCGATGACATGCTGGCGTTGGCCGCTGCGAAATTCGGCCGTCAACATGCTGATGGCGACGGCTGCGGTCGCGGGACGGTCGGACAGTGTGAACACCGGCGCGCCGATGCAGCACATGCCCTCGCGCGTCTCCTCACGATCGACCGCATACCCGCGCTGGCGGGTGGTATTGAGATCGCGGCGCAGGTCGACGAGCCGCGCCGCGCTGCGCGTCGTCAACTGCGGCAGCGGATCGTGGAAAAGATTGGTGACTGCATCCTGCGGCAACGTGCTCAACAACGCCTTGCCGCTCGCCGTGCAGCTCGCCGGCAGCCGCATACCGATGCGGTAATTGAACGAGAGGCCGCGCGTGCCGTTACGGCAGGCGACATAGACCACCTCCGTACCTTCCAGGACGGAGAGAACGACAGTTTCCTCTGGTACCTTTTCGAGCGAATGCCAAGCTTCGATGAAATGATCGACCGGATTCGATGTCTCCAGATAATTGCGCGCAAGGTCCACGAGCCCCATGCCGAGACGATAGGTCTTTTCCGGCGTGCGACGCAGAAGCCCGCCTTTGACCAGGGTGTTGCAGATTCCGAGCACGCTGCTCTTCGGCAGATTCAAGCGGTCCGTCAGTGCGGAAAGAGACGGGGCTTCATGGCCCGCTGCGACCGCGTGGAGGATGACGATCGCGCGCTCGACAGCCGGCGCGCCGCCCTTCGCCGGCGGACCGTGCTCCCCGCGCATTCCCTTTGAGCGCGGGGGCGCGCGCGTGATTGACTTGACCTGGACCACTGCCTAGCATCCGATCCATATTCTGAACGATGTTCAGTATTCTGAATTTTGCTACGCTTGGCTAGTCTCAAGAAAAAGATTTCTCACGACATCCGCCGTGCTCATTGAAACGTTCACGAGGTGTCGCAGGAATAAAAACAGATCAGGAGGTTACGCCCGATGCCGACCGTCTCCGAAGTCATCGCACAGACGCTGGCCGCCTACGAAACGGAGAAATTCTTCTGTTTTATGGGTGGCGACCATGAACTCTGGTATGCGCTTGAAGACGCCGGCATCGAGATCGTCAATTGCCGCAGCGAAGCGGGGGCCGTCTATATGGCGGACGGCTATGCGCGCGTCTCGGGCAAGCCGGGCTTCGTTTACGGCCAGCGCGGACCCGGTGTCGCCAACGTGGCAGGCGCGATGGCCGATCCGCTGTGGGCGAGCAGCCCGCTGATCTCGCTGACCAGTTCGATCGGCATGGCCTCGCGCGACCGTTTTGAGTATCAGGAGCTTGACGGCCTGCGCATGCATGAGGCCGTTGCGCGCTGGAACAAGACCATTTCGGTGCCGGACCGCGCCGGCGCCATGGTGCGCGCTGCGATTCGCGTTGCGACAGGACCTGCGCCGGGCCCGGTGCATCTCGAACTCCCGGCCAATCTTTTCGCCGCCGAGGTGAAGTCCGACACCGCCTATCGCGAGGAAAATCTCGGCACGGTAACGTCGCGCCGCATTCCGCCGCCGCAGGGTGCGATGGCGACCATCGTGGAACGGCTGCGCGCAGCAGAGCGGCCGCTTATTCTCGCCGGCAAGGGCGTCGTCATTTCCGAAGCATGGAACGAACTCACGGCCTTCGCCGAGGCGCTCAACATCCCCGTCGTCACGTCGCTCGGCGGCAAGGGCGCCATCTCCGAGGATCACGCGCTGGCCGTCGGCACGATCGGGCGCAACTCGCGCAAGGTCGGCAACGACACCGTACGCAGCGCCGATACCATTCTGGTCATCGGTACGCGGCTCGGCGGTCTAGCCAGCCACCGCTGGACGCTGCCGTTCGGCGAAAAGCGCCTGCTGCAGATCGACACCAATCACGAAAACCTCGGGCATAATTATCGCGCGGATTTCACCGTGCTGGCCGATGCGAAACTCGCCTTGCAGGACGGGCTCAACGAAGTCGAGGCCATGCGCCTGCAACGCGAGCCCTCCATCTGGACAAAATCCGTCGCGGCGAATGTTGCAGCCTGGCGCAAGGAGGCCGACGCGCTCGCGAACGAGACGCCCGCCGACGGCATGCATCCGGCCGCTGTCGTCGCTGCCATGCGCGCGGTGATGGCGCCGGACGACCTCATCGGCGCCGACACCGGCGCGATCGGCTCATGGGCCGGATCGCTGTTTCCCGTGAAAGCCGGCAAGACCATGGTGCGCGCCAACGGCTCGCTCGGCTGGGTCGTACCCGGCGTGATGGGCGCGGCGCTGGCGCGTCCGCAGCATCGGGCCGTGGCGCTCTCCGGCGACGGCGGCATTCTCTATCACCTCACCGAGCTTGAAACGGCGCTGCGTTACGACATTCCCATCGTCATCGTCGTGCTCAACAACAGTTGCCTTGCGTCCGAATACCATGCGCAAAAACATCGCCGCGACGGACGGGTGGTGTCGCAGGTGCTCGATTTCCGCGATACGGATTTCGCCGCGGTCGCCCGCGCCTTCGGCGCTCACGGCACCCGCGTGACCGAACCGGCGCATCTGCAGGACGCCATCCGCGACGCTTTGACAGCAAAAATGCCGGCGCTTGTTGATACAATCGTCAGCAAGGAGTCGGTTGCGCCCTCGGCAAACAACGACAAGACCCGCCAAGTCTGAACGCAAACGGTCTAACGGGCGCGACGCCAGAGGATGGCGCGGACAAGGGAGGTCCTGATGCGTCTGCACATAATGCGCGCGCTCATGGTTTCGACGCTTGCGGCTTTGGCATGCGCGCTGTTGTTTTCCGCACCGCCGGCGTCCGCGCAAACGTCCGTCGCAGACTTTTATCGCGGCAAACGGATTTTCCTGCAGATCGGGTCGGGACCCGGTGGCGCTTACGATGTCGTCGGCCGGCTCGTGGCGCGGCATATCGGCAAGCACATTCCCGGCACCCCGTCGGTCGTTGCGCAGAACGTGCCCGGCGGCGGCAGCCTGTTGCTTGCCAACCAGTTCGCGACGACGACCAAACCGGACGGGTTGACGTTCGGCGTGATGAACAGCGGCATGCCGACTTCACCGCTGCTCAACCCGACGGCCGCGCATTTCGATCCGCGCAAATTCGCCTTTCTCGGCTCGACCAGCCGCGAAACGGAAATTCTCGTCGTCTGGAACACGGCACCGGTGAAAGTGCTCGACGACATTTTTGCCAAGCCGCTGATCCTCGGCGCATCGGCACCGGGAAGCGCGACCTACGACATCCCGTATCTGATGAACGCGCTGCTCGGCACCAAATTCAAGATCATTCCCGGCTATCAGACCGCGGCCGCCATCAAGCTCGCCATGGAACGCGGCGAAATCGAGGGCAATGCTGCGCTCGGCCTCAACACCGCCAAAACGCAATTCACCGACGTGCTCGACAGCGGCAAGCTGCGCATCATCGGACAATATGGCGCACGCAAAAACCCGGAGCTTGCGAACGTGCCGCTGATCCCCACCCCGAAATCCGACGCCGATCGTCAGATCATGGACATCGCGCTGGCGCGCGCCGATTACGGCCAGCCATTCGTGACCCCGCCGGGCGTCCCGCCGGAGCGCGTGACGGCGCTGCGCACGGCCTTCGCGGCGACGATGAGCGATCCGGACTTTCTTGCCGAGGCCAAGCAAATGCATTTCGACATCAATCCGGTGTCGGCAGAAGACCTTCATGCCCTGACAGAGCGGCTTTATCAGACACCGCCCGACGTTCTCGCGCGCGCCCGCGCCCTCATGATGTCGAAAGGTTCAAAAAAATGACCCGGCGTTTTGACCTGCTCTCTTTCCGTAAGCTTGTACTCATCCCCCTGCTGTCTCTGCTCGCAACCGGCGCATTTTTCGTCGGCTCGCCGCGCGTGACCCAGGCCGCCGACAGCGCGGAAGCCTTCTACAAGGGCCGCACGGTTTTCCTGCAAATGGGATCGGAGCCCGGCGGCGGCTACGATGTCGTCGGCCGTCTCGTCGCTCGCACTATGTCCAAATACATGCCCGGCCATCCGACGATCGTGCCGCAGAACGTGCCGGGCGGCGGCAGCCTCGTGCTTGCCAATCAGTTCGCCAAGACGACCAAGCGCGACGGCAGCGTTTTTGGCCTCATGAGCAACGGCATGCCGACGACGCCGCTGCTCGACCCCAATGCGGCGCGTTTCGATCCGCGCCAGTTCGCCTTTCTTGGAAGCACCAGCCGTGAAACGGAAATCCTCGTCGTCTGGCACACGGCGAAGGTAAAGACCCTCGCCGACATCTTCACGACGCCATTGCTCGTCGGCGCCTCGTCACCCGGCAGCGCAACGCATGACTTTCCCTACCTGACCAACGCCCTGCTCGGGACGAAATTCAAGATCGTGCTCGGCTACAAGGGCGCAACGGAAGTCAAACTGGCGATGCAGCGCGGCGAGGTCGAGGCCAATGCGGCGCTGGCCTGGGGCAGCGCAAAGACCCAATATGCCGACGTGCTCAAAAACAAGGACCTGCTGGTCATCGGTCAATACGGATCGGTGAAGGATGTCGACCTTCCCGATGTGCCGCTGATCCCGCGCGCGAAATCCGATGCCGACCAGCAGATCCTCGATATCATCTACGCGCGCATGCAATACGGCCGGCCGTTCCTGACACCACCGGGCGTTCCGCAGGATCGCGTCGACGCGCTGCGCACCGCCTTCGAGGCGACACTCAAGGACCCTGCTTTCCTCGCCGAGGCGAAGAAAGCCAAGGTGGATGTCGAGCCCGTCTCCGCCAAAGAACTCCAGGACCTCACCGATCGCCTCTTCCGCACGCCGCCTGACGTGGTTGCGCGACTGCGTGCGCTGCTCAAGCCAAAAAAATAACGCGCCGGCTTCTGCGCGCGCGAATACCTCGCGGGAACTCTTTCCGCCCGGGCGGTTTGACACCGAGTGTCAAAAAAACCGGACCGTCACGGGGGCGCATGATCAAGGATCTCTGGTACAAGAACGCAGTCATCTACGCTCTTTCCGTCGGCAACTATATGGACGCCAACGGCGATGGGATCGGCGATTTCCAGGGCCTGATGCGGCGGCTCGACTATCTCCATGGTCTCGGCGTCACGGCGCTGTGGCTGCTGCCGTTCCAGACATCGCCCGGCCGCGACGACGGCTACGACATTTCCGATTATTACGGCGTCAACTCGGCCTTCGGGACGCTCGGAGATTTCGTCGAGTTCACCCACGGCGCCAAGCAACGCGGCATCCGCGTGCTCATCGACCTTGTGGTCAATCACACCTCCGACGAACATCCGTGGTTCCAGGAGGCGCGGCGCGATCCGAAATCGAAATATCGCGACTGGTACCTGTGGTCGAAAAAGCGCCCGGCCAGTGCGAACAAGGGCATGGTGTTTCCTGGCGTGCAGAAGACCACATGGACGCACGACAGCGTCGCCAAGGAATATTACTTCCACCGCTTCTACGATTTCCAACCCGACCTCAACACATCGAACCCCGACGTTCAGGCCGAGATCCTCAAGATCATGGGATTCTGGATCCAGTTGGGCGTGTCGGGCTTTCGCATGGATGCCGTGCCTTTCATCATCGGCACCAAGGGCGCCGACGTCAAAACACCACGCGAGCAATACGACATGCTGCGGATGTTTCGTGAATTCCTGCAGTGGCGGGTCGGCGATTCCGTCCTGCTCGCCGAAGCCAACGTGCTTCCGCAAACGGACATGCACTATTTCGGCGACGACGGCGACCGCATGCACATGATGTTCAACTTCCAGGTGAACCAGCATTTGTTCTATGCGCTGGCGTCAGGCGACAGCCGCCCGCTCGCCAAGGCCATCAACAAGACAGAGAGCCGTCCGGCCACCGCGCAGTGGGGACAGTTTTTGCGCAATCATGACGAACTCGATCTCGGCCGTCTGACCAAGGTGCAGCGCCAGACGGTGTTCGACGCTTTTGGACCGAACCCGGAAGATCAGCTTTACGATCGCGGCATTCGCCGCCGGCTGGCGCCGATGCTCGGCGGCGACCGGCGACGGCTCGAGCTTGCCTACAGCCTGATGTTCACGTTGCCCGGCACGCCCGTGATCCGTTACGGCGACGAGCTTGGAATGGGCGACGACCTGTCGCTTCCCGAACGCACCTGCGGCCGCACGCCGATGCAGTGGTCCACCGAACCGCATGGCGGATTCACCAGAAGCGACAAACCCGTGGTTCCCGTCATCAGCGACGGCCCGTACAGCTATCACCACGTCAACGCCGCCGATCAGCGACGCGACCCGAATTCCTTCCTCAACTGGAGCGAACGCATCATCCGCATGCGCAAGGAAGTGCCGGAGGTCGGCTGGGGCACCTTCAAGATTCTCGATGCAGGCGATCAAGCCGTGCTCGCCATGCTTTACGACTGGCGGAATAATTCCGTCCTCTTCCTGCACAATCTTTCCGGAGAACCGCGCGAGGTCGAATTCAAGACCGGGCTCAAGGGCGAGGACGGCGATCTGCTGATCAACCTGCTGAGTTCAGACAACAGCACGGTCCGCGACAACGGCAAGCACTGTGTGTGCCTCGAAGCCTACGGCTATCGCTGGTATCGCGTCGGCGGCCTCGATTATCTGCTCAAGCGCGGCGTGGTCTGAAGTCTTTCCTTATCTAGCGCGCCACCGAGAGGATGACGCCTTCATCCGCGCGCAGCGTGTGATCAAAACGCTCCCCCACCCGATCGCGATGGGTGGAGACCAGAACCGTCGCGCCGGCCATGCCGTCCGCAGTGATCCCAGATTGCGGCGCGTGACCGAAATTGAGCGCGACGATGACGCGATCGTCCTGATGACAGCGCTCGTAAATCACGACATCTCCTGCGACGGCAAGCAACTGGAAATCGCCAATGCTCAGCGCCGCGTGCTTGCGGCGAAGCGCAATCAGGCGATGATAAAGCGCGAGGATCGACGTCGGATCGGCGCGCAAAACATCGACATTGCGTTCGCGGTAGTGCGGATCGAGCGGCAGCCAGGGCCGTCCGCTCGTGAAGCCCGCATTGACGGAGTCGTTCCACTGGAAGGGCGTGCGCGAGGGGTCGCGGTTGAGCCCGCGCCCAGGTTCGTTCTTCTCCCACGGATCCTGCACGTCGGCGGGCGGAATGTCGACATGCGCGATGCCCAGCTCGTCGCCGTAATACATCGTCGGCGTTCCGCGCAGCGACAGAAGCAGCATCGCAGCGATACGTGCCTGCGCCGCGCCGACGCGCGCGGCGATACGGGGCTGGTCGTGATTGCCGAGAACCCAGTTCGGCCAGCCGCCATCCGGAAGCGCCGCTTCATAGTCAGCAACGAGCGTCGCGATCTCCTGCGCGTTCCAGGGCGCGCGAATGAGCTGGAAATTGAACGGAAGCTGAGCACCGTCGAGGTTCTTGCCGTAATAGGTGACGAGCTTTTCCACCGGCAGGTAGATTTCTCCGATCAGCAGGCGCTGGTCATAGCGATCCAGAATCGAGCGCATCTGTGCGACGATCTGATGCACTTCGGGTTGGTCGGCATTGTACACATGCAGCAGGCGGTTGATGTCCGGCTGGCCCGGCGCATAATCGGGATTGGGTGGATTGTCGCGCAATTGCGCGTCCTTGATCATCAGCCAGATCACATCCACACGGAATCCATCGACGCCGCGATCGAGCCAGAACCGCAGCACGTCGTACATCGCCGCGCGCACGTCATCGTTGCGCCAGTTCAGGTCCGGCTGTTGGCGCAGGAAGCTGTGCAGATAGTACTGGCCGGTGGTTGGATCGAACGTCCAGGCTGGCCCGCCGAACTGCGACATCCAGTTGTTCGGCGGCGACCCGTCCGGCTTGCCGTTGCGCCAGATGTACCAGTCCCTTTTTGAATTCGTCAGCGAGGCGGCGCTCTCGACGAACCACGGATGCTGGTCCGACGTGTGGTTGGGCACGAAATCGAGAATGACTTTCAGCCCGCGCGCGTGTGCCTCGTGAACGAGCCGGTCGAAGTCAGCGAGCGAACCGAACAGCGGATCGATGTTGCAGTAATCCGCGACGTCGTAGCCGAAATCGACCATGGGCGACGGAAAGATCGGCGAAATCCACAGCGCGTCGATGCCGAGCCTGACGAAGTAGTCGAGGCGTTCGCGGATGCCGGCCAAATCGCCGACGCCATCCCCATTTGTATCCTGAAACGAGCGCGGATAAATCTGATAGACGATTCCGCATTTCCACCAGATGAGATCGTTTTCGGCCATCGATTAAGATCGGTCCTCTTGCAACGCCGAATCGTGTGAAACGGTCCATCGGTCCGGATATGCCGCAGGCGAATACGCCGCGAGCCCGTGACACACAAGAGAAACTCGTCGCTTGGAGGATTAAATCGTCGAAGAGATCAAATCGCGTGGCCGGTATTCTTCAGCGTGATGCAGGCGCCCCCCACTTTGCGAATCTTGTCACACAAGCGGATGGCCTGTTGCCACGTGTCGGTGCCGATGCGGAGTTGGTAAAACGGCAGCGTGCCGCGGCTGCGCAGCCGCAGGCTGAATACATTCAGGTCATGGCCGGCGATAAGCGATCCAAACTTTCTCTCTGCTGTCGCATAGGCCCTCATCAAGCGCGCGCGCGAGAACCCGGCGCTGAGCTGGACGCCCCACGGCCGCAAAACGGCACTCGACAGACGCCGTTCGAGCGAGTCGACGAAACGGTTCGGCGCTTGCTTGAGCAGGGCGACAAGTTGACTGCAGGTTTTCGCGCCGGCGTCGGATATCTTGATCTTGTCGGCGCGCTGCGCCCAGTCCTCGACCGAGGCGCCGGTGATGGCGAAGACATAATTGCGCGTCTCGAACGGCATCCCGCCGCTGCCCGCCAACCATTCCTGCACGCGGCGCGGCCCGGCATTGTAGGCGGCCGCGGCCAGGCCAAGATTGCCGAATTCATTGGCGAGTTCGCGCAGATATTCGGCCGACTTTGGCAGGGCCTGCACCGGATCGAAGGGGTCGAGCAGCCCTTTCTCTTCAGCTGTGCGCGGCATGAATTGCGCGATGCCCTGCGCCCGGCCGCCGTTGCGCGTCAGCGGTCCGACGGCTTTCGCATTGAAACGGCTTTCCTGCCAGATGACGCGCGCGAAAAACGTGACGGGAAGATTGTTGGCCTGCGCGGCGGCCTCGACGGTGAGACACAGCGTCTGCGGGTGGGCGGCTTTTACAGGTTTTGCTGTTGCCGCCTTTGCCGCATCCGGCTTGGTCGCATCGGGCTTGGTCGCGTCCGGCTCGACCGGTCCGGGTTTTGCTGACGCGTTGTCGGCCGGTCCAGAGGTGGCCGGCTTGTTCGTTTCGGCCGACGGCTTGGCCGCATCGTTTTGGCGGGGGCTGTTCGTGCCGCCATCGGACGCGGCCGGTGCTTTCGTCCCGACCTCATCTTTGCCTGTTGCTTTGTCGCCGATGCTTGCGGGTGGCGGAGCGCTGGACGCGGCAGCGCCGGCAGGACTGGCCGTCTCGGCGCGGCCAGCGACTGGACTCGATGCGATGATCAACAGCGCAACCGCCCAGGTTGCGCCCCGGATCACCGGCGCGACGGGACCGACAAGGCGCTGGATTCTGCGCCAAAAGGCACAGCCGCGCGGCATGGGCGCAAAACAGGACACGTCCGGACATTATCACGGTCACGCCTTGTCCCCGATACCCGAAGATCGGCCGCAGAAATGCGCATGCGAGCCAGGCTCAAGCGCTGGCCAACTGCTCCAGGTCTTCGATGGAAAGCTCTTTGCCCTCGGCACTCAAGACCACGACGTTCTCACGTCCCTCGTCCTGCCATTCTCGCGCGGTTTCCAGCGCCTCCCGGGCCGTCGGCTGCGCGATCGAAAACGCGCCACTCTTCGTATCGGCTTTGACCCTGAACATGAAGACGTCCCCCAGACCTCACCCATCATAGGGCACCGACGACGACCGAACAGTCCACTACAAGACGAAGGCCCCGTCTTCACCAGGACTATTTTGCACCGGACAGCCGCCGCCTAAGCCTTACCGGGGTATTATTTTTTCGGTGCAGCAACTTTGTCGCCGCACCGCTGTTTATGCACCGCAACAATGCCCCTCCCCCAGCACCACAAAGGCCAGACATGTCGGATGAATTACGGACCTCCCGGGACGTCAAAGCGGGTGATCCGAACGAGCGCGGTGCCAACTGGGATGGAGACGGCACCAATTTTGCGATCTTTTCCGCTCACGCAGACCGCGTCGAACTGTGCCTGTTCGACGAAAAGACCGGCGCGGAAACCGAGCGCGTGGTGCTGCCGGAATACACCAACGAGATCTGGCACGGCTATCTGCCCGGTGTCGGGCCCGGCACGCTCTATGGCTACCGCGTCCATGGTCCGTACGAGCCGGAAAAGGGCCATCGTTTCAACCCCAACAAACTCCTGATTGACCCCTATGCGCGTGAACTGCACGGCGAAGTGCAGTGGTCGCCGGCTCACTTCGGCTATGTGCTCGATGCCGAAGACAAGGATCTGTCCTTCAACGAAGAGGACAGCGCGAAGGGCATGCCGAAATGCCGGATTATCGACCGGAAAGCCTACGATTGGAGTAGCGACACCAAACCGGACGTCCCGTGGGCGCGGACGATTTTTTACGAAACCCATGTCCGCGGCTTCACCAAACTACATCCGGCCATTCCGGAAAATTTGCGCGGCACGTTCGAGGGTCTCGGCCAGAAGGCGATCGTGGATTATGTCAAAAACCTCGGCATTACGTCGATCGAACTGCTGCCGATTCACGCCTTCCCCGACGACGAACATCTGATGTCGAAAGGTCTCAGTAATTTCTGGGGCTACAACACCATGGCGTTCTTCGCGCCCGAGCAGCGCTATCTCGGCCCCAATGGCCTCAACGGATTGCGCGACATGGTGCGCGCCTTCCACGATGCCAACATCGAGGTGATCCTCGATGTGGTTTACAACCACACCGCCGAAGGCAACGAGCTGGGCCCGACGCTGTCGTTCAAGGGCATCGACAATTTCGCCTATTACCGCACGATGCCGGACAACCCGCGCTACTACATCAACGACACCGGCACCGGCAACACGGTCAACACCTCGCATCCGCGCGTGCTGCAGATGATTCTCGATTCACTGCGCCATTGGACGACCGACATGCATGTCGACGGCTTCCGCTTCGACCTCGGAACGATTTTGGGGCGCGAGCCGGAAGGCTTTGACCAGCGTGGCGGGTTCTTCGATGCCATCGGTCAGGACCCGTTGCTGTCGAAAGTGAAACTGATCGGCGAGCCGTGGGATATCGGACCGGGCGGCTATCAGGTCGGCGGCTTCCCGCCGGGCTGGGCCGAATGGAACGACAAGTATCGCGATACGGTGCGCGATTACTGGAAGGGCACCGAAGGCATGATGGGTGATTTCGCCGCGCGCGTGACCGGATCCGGCGATGTGTACGACATCCGCGGGCGGCGACCATGGTCGGGTGTGAATTTCATCACCGCGCATGACGGCTTCACCCTCAACGACGTCGTCTCCTATAACGAGAAGCACAACGAGGCCAACGGCGAAGGCAACAACGACGGCCATTCCGACAATCGCAGCTTCAATTACGGCGCCGAAGGCCCGACCGACGACGCCGGCATCAAGGCCGTGCGCGAAAGGCAGAAGCGCAACTTGCTGGCAACGCTGTTGCTGTCGCACGGCACGCCGATGATTCTGGCCGGCGATGAATTCGGCCGCACGCAGCATGGCAACAACAACGGCTATTGCCAGGACAGCGAGATCTCCTGGGTCGACTGGGAGGGAATGGGCGACGAGGCCAAGGTATTGACGGAATTCGTGCGCCGCCTCATCGCTATGCGCCGCGAGCAACCCCTGCTGCATCGCGCGAGCTATCGCGACGGCATGATCATCACCTGGCTCAATCCCGGCGGCGGCGAACAGACGGCGGAACAATGGGCGGACGAAGGCGCCAATTCCATCGCCTTGCGACTCTCGAACGGGCAGTTGGAAAACAATGACGCGGCATGGTCTGATGTGATCATCGCGTTCAACGCGCACGACGGCGCAGTGCCCTTCAAACTGCCGCAACGCGAAGGCCGGCGCTGGAAAGCCGTGATCGATACCAACGCGCCAAAGAAGGCCTCTTTGAAAACGGCCGGGGGCGACAAAGCAGTCGAACTTGCGGCGCGCTCACTGGTTGTGTTCGTCTGAGCGTTTGCCGTTTCGCGCAGCGCAGACTGCGCGCAGCGCGGAAACGAAGTCGTTCTGGAAGTCGGTCGCGAGCCAGTCTCTGCGCGTCGTCAATCCGACCTGGCGCGCGGGCTGGGGCACGCGCAGATCGAGCGCGACAAGGAGGTCGGACGCACCGCCGACGAGAAAGAAGTCGTGCGACAGCAGGCTGAGCCGGTCGCTTTCAGCAAGAAAGGCGACGATCGTGCTCAGCGACGTGGTCTCGATGCGGCCGCGCAGATGCAAACGCCATTGGGTAATGATCTCTTCCAGCACCGTGCGTCGCGGCAGGCCGACAGTGGGCAGGATCCAGTCGTAGGCCGTGAGGTCACGCGGGGTGACTCGCGCCCGCTGCGTCAAGGGGTGATCCTTGCGGCACACGATCGCGTAGGGATCGTTGAAAAAACCTTCTGCACTGAGATCGTCATAGAGCGGCGGATCGCGCACGGCGCCGAAAACCATGTCGAGTGCACCGCTGCGCAGAAGCCGCGTCAGTTCTTCGTAAGAATCTTCGCGAATTTCCAGATGCGCGTCGGGATGCCGCAGCAGGAGATTTTGGCTTGCAGCGGCCAGCAGCCGCTTCGGTGCCAGCACGAGACTGCCGACGGACAGGCGCGATTGCGGCCGTCCGGCGAGCACCGTCAACTCCTCGAGACCGGACACGATCTCGCGCATCGCAATCGACAAGCGGCGCGCGAGTTCGGCGCCCGGCCGTGTCAATCCGACACCATGCGGCGTCTTGCGGAACAGTGACACTTTAAGGCTGCGCTCGAGATCGCGCGCAGGCCGGTGAACAGCGGGTTGCGAACACTGCAATCGTTCGGCCGCGGCGCGAAAGCTCCCTGACTCCCAGATCGCGATCAGGCTGCGGATCTGCGTTCCCGTGAGTTTTGCCGCCAGACGCTTCGGCGCATCAGGCTGCGAGGCGCCTGCGACACCGTGAAACGTGGCTTCAACCTGACTGAAGAGCCGCGTGGTGCGGCGGCGCAGCACGTGTCCCGCTGGCGTAAGTGACGATCCTGTCGCACCGCGGTCGAACAGCCGCGCACCGACATCCGACTCCAGCGCGCGCACCGCATTGGTGATAGCCGGCTGGCTGAGATGCAGCGTGGCCGCCGCGGCATTGAGACCGCCGGCCGACGCAACATGATCGAAGGCGCGCAATCGCCTCAAACTCGGCAAAAATGCAAGATCGGCGGCCAACTGCATGGCAGTCGTTTAACCAAAACTTATAGGTCCTGTCACGCTTTGAATAAGGCGCGTCGCCCTATTCATGATCTATTGCAAAGCAATAATTATGGCCGTGACGCGAACCCTGTTCGGCGCGGCCGTCCCTGCAGGCCGCGATCGGGAGGTGCGAACGCATGCAAGTCATTGATACTCATTGTCATGTCGTGTCTCCGGACAAGACGAAATATCCGCTTGCACCGATCGGCGGCACGCAGTCGGACTGGTCGTCGGAGCGGCCGACGACGCCTGAACAGATGATCGCGGCGATGGAAGCCGCCGGCGTCGACAAATCCGTCCTCGTACAGGCCTCGACCGCCTACGGCCACGACAGTTCCTATTGCGCTGAGGCCGTCGCGGCGCATCCTGATCGTTTCACTGGCGTGTTTTCCATCGATCCGCTGGAAAGCGACGCAGTGAAGAAGGCCGAGCATTGGCTCAGCCGCGGTATGACCGGCATGCGCGTGTTCACGACCGGCAGCACGATGCCGGGCCAGCAAACCTGGCTCGATGACGAACGCGCCTTTCCGACATGGGAGCTTGCCGGCAAGAAGCGCATTCCCATCGCCGTGCAGATGACGGCGCAAGGCATTCCGCTTCTCACCAAGATCGTTGAGCGTTTCCCGGAAACATTCTTCCTGCTCGATCACCTCGGGCGCCCGGTGATCAACGATGGTCCGCCCTACGCGGCGGCGGCTTCGCTGTTCGGTCTCGCCCGCTATCCCAGCATCTATCTGAAGATCACCAGCAGAACGGCCGAGCATTCGCAGAGCGGCAAGGCGACGCCGGAAACGTTCTTTCCCCTGCTCGTCAAGACATTCGGCTCAGACCGTCTGATGTGGGGTTCGAATTTTCCGGCCGCCGAAGGCACGTTGTCTTCGCTGCTTGCCGCGTCCCGCAAGGTTCTCGCCAGCCTTCCCGCCAAGGATCAGGAAAATATCCTGTCCGGCACCGCGAAACGCATTTATCCCGCGCTGGCATAGGACAAGGATCGAGACCATGAGCACGACTGACACCACCGTACCGACGCTGCGCACCGCACTGAAATCCTATCCGCAAACGCAAGCGCTGCTGAAGGGCGATGTCTCATCGCCGCGCATCAAGTTCGATTTCCAGGAGATCGAACCGATTCATCGCGCCTTCAAGCCGATGGCCGAGAAACAGGCTTTCGACGTCAGCGAGATGGCGATCTTCACCTATCTGCAAGCCAAGGCCTTCGACAAACCGCTTGTGCTGTTGCCGGTGGTGCTGGCGGCGCGGCTGCAGCACGGCTGCATCGTCTACAATACGGATTTCCACGACAAGATCACGCCCGACATGCTTCCCGGGAAAAAGGTCGGCGTGCGCGCCTATTCACAGACAACCGGCGCATGGGTGCGCAACATCCTGTCGCAGGAACACGGCGTCGATCTGCCCTCGATCCGCTGGATCACCTTCGAGGGTGCGCATCTCGACGCCTACAAGGAGCCGTCCTTCGTGACGCGCGCGCCGGAAGGCGGCAAGGATTTGCTCTCCATGCTGATGTCCGGCGAAGTCGATGCCGGCATTCTCGGCAACGACCTTCCGGACGATCCGAAAATCAAGCCTGTCATCGACAATGCCGCCGAAGCCGGGCGTGCGTGGTTCGCCAAGCACGGACTGGTCCCGATCAACCACATGCTGGTCGTCACCAAGAAACTGGCGCAGTCGCATCCGGATATCGTCAAGGAGATTTACGGTCTGTTCAAGCGTAGCAAGGCCATGGCTCCGGTGAAGGCCGGCGCGGCCGACATGCGGCCGATCGGTTTTGAAGCCATCAGCCCATCGCTCGAACTGGTCATCGACCTTGCGTTCGCACAACAGATCATCCCGCGGCGCTTCTCAGTTTCCGAACTGTTCGAGGATGCAAGACAAATCCTCGGTGCCGACGCCTGAGCCTCGCGGCATCGCGGCAAGGCCACTCTCACGGACGCAGTACGCGCAGACAAAGCGTGAAACGACAAAGCAGACGCCCAAACAAGTCAAAAGACATTCGCCAAAGACATTCGCAGAGACAAAAGCAAAAGGAAACGCACCATGAGACGAACCACGCGCAGCTTGATTTCAAGTCTTGCCATCGTGATCGGCGCCGTCGCATTCGCGCCGCGGCACGCAGCCGCCGAATCGCCCGCCGACTTCTACAAGGGCAAGACGATCCACATCCTCGTCGGACATCCGCCGGGCGGTTCTTACGATTTCTATGCCCGGCTCGCGGCCGACATGCTCAAGGCGCACATTCCGGGCCTCGGTGGCGTCGTCGTCGAGAACAAACCGGGTGGCGGCGGACTGGTGGCAACGGCTACATTTTATAGTCATGTGCCGAAAGACGGCACCTATCTCGGTGTTCTTCCCGAGACCGTCGGCCAGACTCAGGTTCTGGATCCGTCCATCGCCAAATGGAAGATGGAAAAGTTCAACATGATCGGCTCTTTCGCGCCGGCAAACAGCGCTTTCATGTTGCGCGGCAATGCCCCGGTGAAAACCCCCGAAGAAATGAAGTCCAAGGAGATCGTGGTCGGGTGTACCGGCAAAGCGGCCCAAAGCTATCAGTATCCGGCGATGCTCAAGGTGCTCGGCGGTTTCAAGTTCAAAATGGTCTGCGGCTACTCCGGGGCCGGCGATTACACGCTCGCACTGTCGCGCGGCGAAATCGATATGGTCTCATCCGCGTGGAATTCATGGCGCGTCACGAGCATGAAGCAGATCAAGGACGGCGAATTGATCCCGGTGATCCAGGCCGGCCTCAAGCGCGTCAAGGAACTGGCGAACGTGCCGCTGATGCAGGAACTGGTGTCCGATCCGGAAGCCAAGAAGATCATCGAGTTCGCGGTTGCCGCCGCGCCCATCGGCCGCGCACTGTCTGCGCCGCCAGGCCTGCCGAAGGACCGCGTCGCCTATCTGCGCAAGGTATTCGATGAGATGACCAGCGACCCGGCCATGGTCAAATTGGCGGAGCAGCGCCGTCTGCTGCTTGAGCCGACGCCGGGCGAAGAAGTGCAGGGCTACGTCAACGGAATCGTCAACACGCCGCAAGACATCGTCAAAAAGGCGACCAAGGCGTTCGAGGGTTAGCCACACGTCAGCCTTCATAACGAGCAAAACAAAACGGCGCGATGGATCCATCGCGCCGTTTTCTTATGTAGTTGTTTGAACTATTCGCGGCCGTCAGGATTTGGCCGCGCCTTTGCGCTTGAAATGGCCGAGCCCCGGACGATAGGTCTTCTCGTCGAGGAATTGACGCATGCCCTCGTCGCGGCTGCCTTCCTTGTCATTGTATTTGAGCGCGTCGCTCTTGGCGTTGAGGTAGTCGGCCGCCTGCGGCTCGTTCATGAACCGCACCGCGCGCACGCATTCCTTGGTATAGCGCAGGGCCGCGGGGCTCTTCTCCATCATCTTGCGTGCGAGCTTTGCGGTTTCTTCGCGCAGCTTGTCCGCGGGATAGGAGAAATTCACGAAGCCGATCTCGGCCGCTTTCTTGCCGTCGAACGTGTCACCGGTCATCGCGTAATAGAGCGCATGACGATAGTTGAGCGTCTGCGCCACGTTCCAGGCGACGATACCGCCCGGCAGGATGCCCCAGTTGATTTCCGACAGGCCGAACGTCGCATCGTCCGAGGCGATGGCGAAATCGCAGGCGCAGACCTGGGTAAAGGCGCCGCCGAAGCAAAAGCCGTTGACCATGGCGATGGTCGGCTTCGGAAAGGTCGAGAGTTTCTGCCAGCGCCACTGATTGGAGGCGCGACGGGCCTTGTGCCGCGCGGCCGGGTCCTTTGCGGTGCCGCGGAAATACAGCTTGATGTCCTGGCCGGCGGAAAAAGCCTTGCCCGCACCGGTGATGACAAGCGCCTCGGTCTCGTCATCGACGGCGAGATCGTCGAGCACGTCGTCCATGTCGAGATGCAGTTGCGGCGACATGGCATTGCGCTGGTCCGGTCGATTGAACGTCACCCAGGTGATGCCTTTGTCCTTCTCGATCAGAAGCGTCTCGTATTTTTTGGCTGCGGCCATGGAATCCTCCTTTTGTGTGGCTTGTGTCTGGCTTTATGGAATCTGAAATCTCTTTTTTAGTTGGCGCGCCGGATAAGATCGCGGGCGATCGCCATCTTCATCACCTCTGTTGCCCCTTCCGTAATACGGTAGCTGCGCTGCTGGCGCCAAAACTTCTCGATCGGCAGATCGGTCGTCAAGGCGATACCGCCATGGATCTGCATGCAGCGGTCGACGACACGAAACGCCATTTCGTCGGCGTAGGACTTGCACGTATAGCCGTCAACGCGGGCATCCTCGCCTGCATCCATCCTGCAGGCCGCCTCATAAACCATCAGGCGCGCGGCCTTGAGCTCGACATGGGAGTCGACGAGCATGAACTGGATCGCCTGCCGGTCGGCGAGCGGCCGCCCGAACGTCACGCGTTGCTTGGCATAGGCGATCGCCATGTCGAGGCAGCGCTGGGCGACGCCGAGCGCGCGCGCTCCATGTTTCACGCGGCCGACGCCGATCCATTTCTGACCGAATTTGAAGCCCTCGCCTTCGGCGCCGACGCGATGCGAGGCCGGCACGCGCACATTGTCGAACACGATTTCGCTCGGCCTGTCGCCCATCATGGTCTGGTAGCGCGCGGTGATCTTTACGCCGGGCGTGTCCATATCGACCAGAAAACAGGAGATGCCGCCGCGCGAGCCCTTGGCCCGGTCCGTCGCGGCCATCAATTGGCAGAAGTCGGCTTCGTGCGCGTGGCTGATGAATCGTTTCACGCCGTTGATGATGTAGTCCTCGCCGTCGCGCACGGCCGTCGTCCGCATCGATCCGGGATCGGAGCCGGCGTCCGGTTCGGTCTGCGCAAAGCAGGATTTCTTTTCACCACGCAGCACCGGCAGCAGATATTTTTCTTTCATCTCGCCTTCGAGGTCATAAAGGATCGCACGCACGCTCGGGCCCATGATGCTTGAGCCGCGCGATGGCAGCGCCACCGTTCGCGCCAGCTCCTCCCAGACGATGACGCGCGGCATGATGCCGAGACCGCCGCCGCCGAATTCCTCCGGCACCTCCATCATCCAGATGCCAAGATCCTTTGCGCGCTGTCGGAATTTCGCCTGCCACTCCGGCTTGAGTTCGTCATCGCCCTCGCATGTCTCCTTCTCGACCGGGATCAACTCGCTGTCGACAAAACGGCGCACATTGCTCTGGAGCAGGCGGAGTTCTTCGGGAAGCATGAAATCCATGGTCTGACAATCCTGACGAGACGATTCTGATACGACGAGCAGCCTTATGACGTTGCGGGTGCGTGGCGGATATCGACGGCGCAGACGCCCTCGCCTGCCGGCCGCACGATAAGCGGATTGATTTCGAGGTCCGAAAGCACGGTGCGATGCCGCAGGAAGAAATCGCCGAAGCGGCACACGGCCGCGACCAGCGCCTCGACATCGCAGGCCCGGCGCCCGCGAAATCCGGCAAGCAGTTTGCCGAGTTTCAGCGTCCTGATCATGGCGCGGACGTCGTCCGGTGTCACCGGCAGAAGGCGCGCGGCGACATCGTCCAACACCTCGACGAAGACGCCGCCCGTGCCGAGCACGAGGAACGGCCCATATTGCGGATCGGTGCGCGCACCGAGCAGCACTTCCACGCCGGAGACCATCTCCTGCACCAGCAGGCCATCGATCCGCGCGGAGGGGGCGTGGCGGCGGACGCCGTCAGTCAGTTCGCCAGCCGCATGCGCGACGATTGCGGCCGACGACAAGGCAAGGCGCACACCCTCGACCTCGGTCTTGTGACTGATGTCGGGCGAGACGATTTTCAATGCCACCGGGAAACCGATTCCCGTCGCGACGATCGCCGCCTCGGCGGGCGTCGTCGCCATCGCGCTGCGCGGCACCGGAATGCCGGCCGCCGCGAGGTCGTCAGCCAAAATCGTCGCATCGCCTGCGCCGGAGACTGCGATGGCCGGCCGCTGCGGCAACGGGCGCGCTCGGCACGCGCTGTAAGAACTCAGCGCTGCGATCGCCCGCAGCGTTGGTTTAAGCCCCTGCAAAAAGGGGATACCGACTTCGTTTTGAAACGTCAGCGCCTCGGGACCCACCATGTAGGTGGTGCGCCCAAAGGCGATCACCGGCTTGTCGGTCGAGGCCAGGACGCTGCGCAACGCATCAGGATCGCGCTTGCGCGAGCCACCGGGAAGCACGCCGGCCCAGGCGAGGATGTCGATGTTCGGATCGGCCGCCACCGCCTTGCTGATCTCCGCACCGGCGGCTTCGCTTGAGGGAATTCCGGAATCGAGCGGATTTTTTATCGCCGTGTCCGATGTCGCGTGGCCGGCGATCCGCGCCTTGGTCTCCGCCGTGAAGTCCGGCACTTCAATGCCGCCGATCTCCTCAAAATAATCGTACAGCAGATCGACCGTGCCGCCGGATGTCGTGATGAAGCCGACGCGCGGCCCGCGCGGCAGCCGGCCCGCCTGGAACACCAGCATCACCTCGAACATGTCTTCGAGCGTCGCGCACAGCGTGATGCCGTAGCGTTCGCACATCGCCTCGAACACGGTGAAATCGCCGGCGATCGCGCCGGTATGCGATTGCGCCGCGTCGCGCGACTGTTTCGAGCGCCCGGTCTTGATGGCGATGATCGGCTTTCCGGCGGCAAGCGCGCGTCCCGCCGCCACCATGAAGGCATCGGCGCGCCGGATGCCCTCGATAAACAGCGCAATGACCTTGGTGTGCGGATCGTCGACCAGAAAATTCACGTAATCGGCGAGATCGAGGCACAGTTCGTTGCCGCTCGAAACCATATGGCTGAAGCCGATGCCGCGCGCGGCCGCCGATGTGACGATGAATTGCAGCGTGCCGCCCGATTGGGAGACGATCGAGACGGCGCCGGCCGGCACCTTGCACAGATCGGTATTGGGATAACCGAAATAACGGTCGTGCAAGGAATTGCCGCCCATGCAATTGGGGCCGGCGACGATAAGCCCGCTGCGCGCCGCCATGTCTTTCAACGCAGCACCGCGCGCAACGACTTCCGGATCGGTCCCCTCGCCGATATGCGCAGCATAAACCGTCGCGCTTTTCAGCCCGCTGCGCACGCCCTCTTCCAGCACCTGCTGCACGGCGGGCGCCGGAACGATGACCACGGCATGTTCGACCGGCTCGGGCAATGAGGCGAGATCGGGATAGCAGGTCGTGCCCCAGACCTCCTTCAGCCGCGGATTGATCGGATAAATGCGGCCCGGAAAGCCGCCCTTGCGCAGGCTTGTGAAAATCCGCTCCGGCCAGCGCGCCCGATCGGAGGCCCCGACAATGGCCAGCGATTGCGGCCGCAAGGTCGACGCGGGATCGCGGAAATGCACGTCTTCCATCGTCCTGGTCCGCGCCTTCCCATTTTTGTTCATGCTCAAGCCATAGCAGGCCCGTGCCGGGATCGCACATCCCCAGAATTGGAAAGACAGCTTTTCCGGCGGCGAGGCCTGCCGCCTTTGCCGCCGTGACGCGCGTGGATCAGGCCGGCTCCGCGACGCGTGCGGGCTTTTCCAGGTCGGTCTTCAGGGCGGTCTGGAGGAATTCAAGCAGGAGCCGCACCTTGGCCGGCGGCCGCAAGGAGCGCGGATAAAACGCCTTGATCGTGCGATCCGAGAGGACCTGTCCTGCAAACAGTTCCACGAGCGCGCCGGCTTTGATGTCCTGCGCAACGACATAATCCGGCAGGCGCGCGATGCCTATACCGCGCAGCACCGCCGCACGCACGGCCAGACTCGTATTGCTCGAAAAACTGCCGCTGACATGGACCGCACCGCGCGCGGGGCTGACGAAGCGCCAGTCGGCCGCGCCTTCCTGCGTCGTATGCAGCAGGCAGTTGCGATGAAGCAGATCCTTCGGCGCGCCGGGCAGGCCGTGCGCGGCAAGGTGGGCCGGTGAGGCGCAGATCACATAGGGCACGCGGCCGAGCACCTGCGTCACCACGCTGCGTTCGGTCGGCTGATGCCATTTGCGGCTGCGGATGACGACGTCGAGACGGCTTTCAAGCAGATTGATGCGCCCTGGATTCATCGTCAGGTCGATCGACAGGCCCGGATGTTGCGCCAAAAATTCCGCGATCGCGGGAGCGATAAGCCCCTGCCCGACGCACAGCGGCGCAAAGACGCGCAGCGTTCCGCTGACATCATCGCACGCATCCCGGGCCTCGTTGCGCGCTTCGTCGAGATCGGACAGGATGCGCACGCAACGGTCGTAAAAGGAAAGGCCGGCATCGGTGAGCGAAATATGGTGCGTCGAGCGCGTCACCAGAGTCACGCCAAGCTCGGATTCCATCTGCGTGATGCATTTGCTCACGGCCGAAGGCGACAATTGCACGGCGCGCGCCGCGGCGGCGAAATTCAGCTTTTCTGCAACCGCGACATAGACCTCAAGCTCGTTGAATGCCCGAAACACGACGGCGCTTCCCTTTTCTTTTGTGCTTTGCGGCGCGAACTTAACAGAGGCGGGAAATATTGTCTTTCCCGATTCAGGCATAGCCGCGCGCGCGCGTCGGCCCTAGCATGCACAAACCCTTCCCCGATGAAGGCAAACTTCTCCCTGAAAGAGAGACCGAACGGTCGTGATAGTCGAATGTAGAGGAGACGACCCGGCGGGGCTTTATCTCGCCCTTCTCCTCAAGGAGAAGGACCCGGCGCGGACGGTCCGCATCATCGCGCCGGCGGAGAGATACACCGATCCGTCGCCGCAACTCATCGAGACACCGATCCGGCCGGCTTTCGCCTTGCGCGACGCGGCCTTGAACGATGCGGTCAGGCGTCACACGACGCGGTTCACGGGCGTCGAAATCGTGGCGAAGGGCGCGACCATTCGCAGCGAGCAGCCTTATGCCGTCGTGCAGACGGCTGCGCTGCATGAGATTCTGAAGATGCGGGCGCTCCGCGCCGGATGCGAATGGGTCGATCGCAGCACGGCTCCGGCAAGCGCAGAGGCTGACATTATAATCGCAGCTGACGGGCCGGACAGCGCGACCCGCAATTTGCAGCAAGCGTTTGGCACACTGTCCGAACCGAGCACGCTGTATCACGTCGTCATCGCGGTTGACGCCGCCCCGCCAATTTTGCGGCTGATGTTCGCTGAGACCGAACACGGCATGCTGCACGCCTATCATTTTCCGGGCACGCAAGGCGGCAGTACGCTTGTCGTCGAAGCGCCACGGCATGTGCTGGCCGGGTGCAAGACATTTGGCGCCAACGCGGAGGCGATTGCAGAATTCTGCAAGGCGCAGTTCCGCGACCAGATCGGCGGCGATGTCTGGCGCATTCTGTCGGAGCACTGGCAGCCTTTCGTCAGCATGCGCAACAAGGCGTGGTGCGCCGGTAACACGATCCTCATCGGTAACGCGGCATCGACCGCTCATGTCTCCGTCGGGCTCGCGCTGCGCGATGCGCTGGAAAGCGCGGAAATTCTGGCTGATGCGATCGCGGGCCGCAGCGATTGGCATAACGCTTTCGACGCCGCGGCACGGCCGCGCATCGCCAAGGCCGAAAGCCTTTATCGCGCATCGTCGGCAAGCGTCACCTGGTTCGAACACGTGTCGCGCTACTGGCGGATGCCGGCAGCGCAATTTGCCTATTCGTGCCTGACACGAACGCTACGCCTCAACCACGAAAACATGAAAACGTTCGCGCCGACGCTCGTGCGCGACGTCGAAGGCACCATTGCGGGCAGCGACCGCACCCGCGAGGCAGGTAATGCCGCGACGCCGCCGATGTTTTTGCCTTACACGCTGCGCGGCCTGACGTTGCCCAATCGCATCGCGGTGTCGCCGATGTGCATGTATGCGGCGAACGACGGCATCGTGAACGATTTCCATCTCGTCCATCTCGGCAGTCGCGCCATGGGTGGCGCGGGCCTTGTCATCACGGAAATGACCGATGTGTCGCCGGAGGGCCGCATCAGTCTGCATTGCGCCGGGATGTATGCGCCCGAGCACGTCCCCGCGTGGAAGCGCATCGTCGATTTCGTGCATGAGCGCAGCGATGCCAGGATCGCGATCCAACTCGGCCATGCGGGCCGGAAAGCCGCATTGACGCGTTCGTGGGAAGGACATCATCCGCTCGACAATGCGTGGGAGATGCTGGCGCCGTCGGCCATTCCGTTCGGGCCGGATCGCGCCACGCCCAAAGAAATGAGCCGCGCGGACATGGACCGCGTCCGCGACGCCTACGCGGCCGCAACGCGCATGGCCGACGCGGCCGGGTTCGACATGATCGAATTGCACTATGCGCACGGCTATCTGCTGTCTTCCTTCATTTCACCGCTCGCCAATCACCGCACCGACGATTATGGCGGCTCGCTCGAAAATCGCATGCGCTTTCCGCTCGAAATATTTAGGGCGGTGCGCGCGGCGTGGCCGCAAGAGAAGCCTATCTGCGTGCGCATTTCCGCCATCGACTGGACTCACGGCGGCACCACGATCGACGATGCGATGATCATCGCCAAAATGCTGCACGACGCTGGCAATGACATTCTCTCGGTCTCGACGGGCGGCATTACCCATGAGCGTACGCGCCTGCTCGGCCGTCTCTATCAGGCAACGTTCAGCGACCAGATCCGCAACGCGCTTGGCATTCCGACCATGGCCGTCGGTGGCATCGGCGGGCACGCCGACGCCAACACGCTGATCGCCGCAGGCCGCGCCGACATTTGCGCGCTGGCCCGCGGTTATTTGTCTGAGCCTTATTTCGTCCGACGGGCCGCCCGGCTGCAGCATTATGATGAGATGACCTGGCCGCCGGAATACCGGGGCGCAGCGGCGCTGCCAATGCACGACGATTAGATGACATTACGGACAAGACGCCCCGATCGATCAGTAAAATCGATGCAAAAATAAACTGCGGGCGGGACAAGGGAGAGAACGATGATGCGGCATGTCTTGGCGATCGCGCTGATGGCTCTCGGCATCGGCTATGCGGCTCACGCCGATCGCGCGGCTGCGCAGGACGACTTTTACCACGGCAAGACGATCAAGCTGATGATCGGCACAGGGCCCGGCGGCGGCTACGACACCTATGGCCGTCTCGTTGCACGCCATATTGGACGGCACATTCCGGGTAACCCGTCGGTCGTTCCGCAAAATCAGCCGGGCGCGTCATCGCTCGTTCTCACCAATTATCTTTTCAATTCGGCGCCGCATGACGGCACGATCATCGGCATCATCAATCAGGCCATGCCGATCGAGCAGTATCTCAAAAGCCCGAACACCAATTACGATGTGAATAAATTCAATTGGATCGGCCGGGTCTCATCCGCGGTGGAGATGGCGATCGTCTGGCATACGGTGCCGGTCAATACGATCCAGGATGTCTTCACACGCGAAACGCTCATGGGCGGCACGGGGCCGACATCTTCGACGGAATTTGTGCCGCGCCTTCTCAATAATCTCGCGGGCACGAAATTCCGCGTCATCAGCGGCTTCAGCGGCACATCCGCGATCGCGCTGGCGATGGAGCGCGGCGAGGTGGAAGGAAGTGCAACGCCGCTCGAAAGCCTGACCAGCTATCGCGCCGATTGGGTGCGCGACAAGAAGATCAAGATTCTCGTGCAATATACGCGCAAGCGCGATCCCGAGCTTGCGGATATTCCGACAATGGTTGAACTCGGCAAGACTGATGAAGGCAAAAAGATTTTGGCTTTCTACGCGTCCGGCGCGGATATCGGGCGGTCGATCCTGGCGCCACCCGGTCTGCCGCTGGAGCGCGTGCAGACATTGCGAACGGCCTTCGACGCAATGCTCAAGGATCCGGAATTTTTGGCCGACTGCAAGAAGCTGGGCATTCAGGTGAAGCCGATGTCGGGCGCGGATGTGCAGCACCTGGTCGCCGAGATCGGCGAATTCCCCGCAGCCCTCGTTCCCAAGGCGCGGGCAGCGCGGGCAGCGACAAAATAAGCTGCTTCACAGGATGGGATGGTGCGCCTCTTACGAAGTCGCATGGCTGTCTCGCACTATCGACGGGCAGTCACATTTGGCGGAAACGGTCGCGAAACCCATTGCCCGGACCGCATGAAGCTGCTCCATTAAAACCGGTTCAGGTTCAAATCATCCTCGGAACGTCCCGCGGCAAACTGCGTTATCCGAGGGGGCGTATTTTTTGGGGGCTGCGCTCCGTCGCTTCCCTCTCAATAACATTCGTTGTGTCCATCATGGCTTTATCCGAACAGGCGTCCGCTGGCGTTCGCGGTGCATTGACACCACAGGACGAGGCGGCGCGCGCGACGCTCGGCATCAACACCATCCGCACACTTGCCATCGACGCAGTCGAAAAGGCGAATTCCGGCCATCCCGGCGCACCCATGGGGCTGGCGCCGGTCGCCTACACGCTGTGGCAGAAGTTTTTGCGTTACGATCCCGCCGATCCGCTATGGCCGAACCGCGACCGCTTCGTGCTGTCCGCGGGCCACGCCTCGATGCTGCTTTACGCCCTGCTGCATCTGTCGGGCGTCCAGCGCATCAAGGACGGCCGCGTCACCAATATGCCGGCCGTCGACCTCGAAGACATCAAGAATTTCCGCCAGATCGGCAGTGTGACACCGGGACATCCTGAATACGGCCACACCACCGGTGTCGAGACAACGACGGGGCCGCTCGGCCAAGGCTGCGGCAACAGCGTCGGCATGGCGATCGCTTCGCGCTGGCTGGCGGCGCGCTACAACAAGCCTGGCCATGTCGTGTTCGACTACGATGTCTATGTGATCTGCAGCGACGGCGACATGATGGAAGGCGTGTCAAGCGAGGCAGCCTCGCTGGCCGGCTATCTCGGCCTGTCGAATCTGTGCTGGCTCTACGACAACAACACCGTCACCATCGAGGGGCACACGGCGCTGGCCTTTTCGGAAGATGTCGAAACACGGTTCAAGGGCTACGGCTGGAACGTGCTGCACGTGAGGGACGCGAACGATACCCAGGCCACGGAGACGGCAATCGAGACCTTCCGCCGCACGCAGGACCGCCCGACGCTTGTCGTCGTTGACAGCATCATCGGCTACGGCGCGCCGCACAAGCAGAACACATCGGCCGCCCACAGCGACGCCCTGGGCGAAGAAGAAGTGCGCCTCGCCAAGAAATCCTATGGCTGGCCGGAAGATGCCAAATTCCTCGTTCCTGATTCCGTCTATGCGGATTTTCGCGCCGGCATTGGTGAACGTGGGCGGCACCTGAGTGCGCAATGGCGCGACACGTTTGCGGCCTACGGCAAAAAACATCGCGACGCCGCGCGTGAGATAGAACAGAATCTGGCGCATGAACTGCCGGATGGCTGGGACGCCGACCTGCCGGTGTTTGAGGCTGATGCCAAAGGCATGGCCACGCGCGAGGCTTCCGGAAAAGTCCTCAATGCGATCGCCGCGCGTGTGCCGTGGATCGTGGGCGGCGCGGCCGACCTTGCGCCCTCGACCAAAACCAAGCTGACCTTCGACGGCGCCGGCACGCTCGGCCCGAAAGAACCGGGCGGCCGCACCATGCATTTCGGCGTGCGCGAACATGCCATGGGCGCCATCGTCAACGGAATGGGCCTGTCGCATCTGCGCGCGTTCGGCGCGACCTTCCTGATCTTCAGCGACTACATGCGCCCACCGATCCGGCTCGCCGCCTTGATGGAGTTGCCGATCTTCCACGTCTTCACGCACGACTCGATCGGCGTCGGCGAAGACGGCCCCACGCATCAGCCGGTCGAGCAGCTCGTCGGCCTGCGCGCCATTCCGGGTATGGTCGTGCTGCGCCCGGCCGACGCCAACGAAGTGCGCGAGGCCTATCGCGTCATCATGACGCTCAAGCATCAGCCGGCGTGCCTTGTGCTCAGCCGCCAGCCGCTGCCGACTTTCGACCGCAAGCGGTTTACCGCGGCAGCCGGGCTCGCGCGCGGCGCCTATGTGATGGCTGACGCCGAGAAAGACGCCGCACCGCAGGTGATCCTCATCGGCACCGGCAGCGAGGTGCAGGCTTGCGTCGCCGCCTATGAGACGCTGAAAAGCGAAGGCATCGGCGCCCGCGTCGTCAGCATGCCGTCGTGGGAATTGTTCGAGATGCAGGACCAGGCTTATCGCGACAGCGTGCTGCCGCCGCAGATCACAGCGCGCGTCGCTGTCGAACAGGGTTCGGTGATCGGCTGGGACCGTTATGCCGGCACCAATGGGACGATCATCGGCATGCGGACGTTTGGCGCGTCGGCGCCGCTCAAGGACCTGATCAGGAAATTCGGCTTTGCGCCCGACAAGGTCGTGGAAGCCGCCAAGGCTCAAATTGCACGGAACAAACACGCATGAATCCTCTGAAAGAATTGCAGGAGCACGGCCAGGCCGTGTGGCTCGACTTCCTCGCGCGCGGCTTCATCGCCAAGGGCGACTTGAAGAAGCTGGTCGATAACGACGGTTTGCGCGGCGTCACGTCCAATCCGTCGATCTTCGAAAAGGCGATTGCCGATGGCGACGAATACGACGGAGCCGTCAAGAAGGCGCTGGCCAGGACCGACACGACAATCGGCACGCTCTATGAAGGCATCGCCGTCCAGGACATCCAGCACGCGGCCGATGTGCTGCGCCCGGTCTATGACCAGACGAAGGGTGACGATGGATATGTCAGCCTCGAAGTGTCGCCTTATCTCGCCAACGACACGCAGGGCACCATCGCGGAAGCCAAACGGTTGTGGAAAGAGGTCGACCGCAAGAACCTCATGGTCAAGGTGCCCGCGACCGACGCCGGGCTACCGGCGATCCAGGCGCTGATCGCAGAAGGCATCAATATCAACATCACGCTTCTGTTCTCGCAGAAGGTCTATGAGCAGGTCGTCGAAGCCTACCTCTCCGGCCTCGAGGTTCTCGCCAAGAAAGGCGGCGACGTGTCGCGCATCGCCAGCGTGGCGAGCTTCTTCGTCAGCCGCATCGATACCGCCGTCGACAAGGCGCTCGACGAAAAAATCGCCGCCGCCAACGACCCGGACGAAAAGAAGCGCCTCGAAGCCCTCAAGGGCAAGGTCGCGATCGCCAATGCCAAGCTCGCCTATAAAAGTTATGAGCGGCTGTTTGCGGACAAGCGCTGGGAAAAATTGAAGGCGAAGGGCGCGCGGCCGCAAAGGCTGCTCTGGGCCAGCACCGGCACCAAGAACAAGGCTTATAGCGACGTGCTGTACGTCGAAGAACTGATCGGCCCCAACACGGTCAACACCGTGCCGCCTGCAACGCTCGACGCGTTCCGCGATCACGGCAAGGTCGCGGATACGCTTCAGGCCGGTGTCGATGAAGCCGCGCGCGTTCTCGAAGCGCTTGCCAGCGCCGGCATTTCGCTCGACGCCATCACCAAACAGTTGGTCAAGGAAGGCGTGCAGCTTTTTGCCGACGCGGCGGACAAGCTGCTCGGCGCCGTCGCCGACAAGCGCGCCAGCATGCTCGGCGGAACGATCAACCATCAGGCGATTGCGCTCGACGCCACGCTCGACAAGGCGGCCAAGAATGCCGCCGACAAATGGCGTGCCGACGGCATGGTGCGGCGGCTGTGGCAGCGCGACAAATCGGTCTGGACCGGGCGCGACGAGGACAAGTGGCTGGGCTGGCTCGACTGCGTCGAGGATGGACTCGCCAAGATTGACGATTATGAAGCTTTCGCCCGCGACGTGAAGCGCGACGGCTTCACCGATGCCCTGCTGCTCGGCATGGGCGGCTCAAGTCTCGGCCCGGAAGTGCTTTCCGTCACGTTCGGCGCCAAGTCCGGTTTCCCCAAACTGCGCATTGTCGATTCCACCGATCCGCAGCAGGTGCGCGAGGCCGAGGCGGCTGTTAATCTCGACAAGACGCTGTTCATCGTCTCGAGCAAATCGGGCAGCACGACCGAACCGAACGTCCTCAAGGATTATTTCTTCGCCCGCGTGGCCGAGCGCATCGGCGCCAAGGAAGCCGGCAAGCATTTCGTCGCCGTCACCGATCCCGGCTCGTCGATGGAGAAGACGGCGAAGAAGGACGGCTTCCGGAAAATCTTCTATGGCGACCCGAGCATCGGCGGACGGTATTCGGTCCTGTCGCCATTCGGACTGGTGCCGGCCGCCGCCGTCGGCATCGACGTGAAAGCCTTCCTCACCGCAACGCAGGCGATGGTGCGCTCATGCGGCGCCGATGTGCCGCCTGCCGCCAATCCCGGTGTCCAGCTCGGCGTCGCCATGGGCGTCGCCGGACAAAGCGGCCGCGACAAGGTGACGATCCTGTCGTCGCCACGCATTGCCGATTTCGGCGCCTGGGCGGAGCAATTGATTGCAGAGTCGACCGGCAAGGAGGGCAAGGGTCTCATCCCTGTCGATGGCGAACCGCTCGGTGAGCCAAAAGTCTATGGCAACGATCGCTTCTTCATTGCGCTGCGCACCGAAGACGATACGTCTTCCCTGGACAGAGCCAAGCTCGACGCGCTGGAAGAGGCCGGACATCCGGTCGTTCGCATCGTGCTGCCGGCGGCGGACCAGATCGGGCAGGAATTCTTCCGCTTCGAGATCGCGACTGTGGTTGCGGGCGCGATTCTCGGAATCAACCCATTCGATCAGCCGGACGTCGAAGCGAGCAAGATAAAAACCCGCGAACTGACGACGGAATTCGAAAAATCCGGATCGCTGCCGGCGGAAAAGCCGGTCGCGACCATCGACGGCATCGCGCTTTATGCAGATGCCGAAAATGCCGCCGCGTTGCGCAAGGCCGGCGCGGACGGCACCATCGAGAGCTGGCTTAAGGCGCATCTGTCACGTCTGCATCCCGGCGATTATGCCGCGATGCTCGCTTATATCGCGCGCAATGATGCGCATGTCGATCGACTGCAAAAGCTGCGGCTGGCCGTGCGCGACACGAAGCATGTCGCGACCTGCCTCGGGTTTGGTCCGCGTTTCCTGCATTCGACGGGACAAGCCTACAAAGGCGGCCCCAACAGCGGTGTGTTTCTGCAGATCACCGCGAAGGGCGACAAGGACTTGGCCATTCCGGGCCATGCGGCAAGCTTCGGCGTGGTCGAGGCGGCGCAGGCGCGCGGCGATTTCGGCGTACTGATCGAACGCAAACGCCGCGCCTTGCGGGTGCATCTCGAAGGCGACGTCAAATCGGGCCTCGCCAAGCTCGACGGCGCATTCAAACGCGCACTCGCCTGAAGGAAATAGTCGCATGCAAATCGGTGTGATCGGTCTCGGGCGCATGGGCGGCAACATCGCCCGGCGGCTGATGCAACATGACCATGAAGCGGTCGTCTATGACCATGATCCGAAAGCCACCGCAGCGGTGGCCAAGGACGGCGCCATCGGCGCTGACGGTCTCGAAGCTTTGGTCAAAAAGCTCAAGGCGCCGCGCGTGGTCTGGGTGATGCTGCCGGCGGGAAAGATCACCGACGACACGGTGCAAAAGCTCGGGACGCTTCTACAGTCCGACGATGTCATCATCGATGGCGGCAACACGTTCTGGAAGGACGACATTCGCCGCGCCAAGGCGCTCGCGGATAAAGGCATCCATTATGTCGATGTCGGTACCAGCGGCGGCATCTGGGGGATCGAGCGCGGCTATTGCATGATGATCGGCGGCGAGACGGCCGTGGTGAAGCGGATCGATCCGATCTTTGCCGCACTTGCGCCCGGGCTTGGCGACGTGCCGCGCACGCCGGGACGTGAGAAGCACGATCCGCGAGCCGAGCAAGGCTATGTCCATGCCGGACCGGTCGGCGCAGGCCATTTCGTCAAGATGGTGCATAACGGCATCGAATACGGGCTGATGCAGGCTTATGCCGAAGGATTCGACATCCTGCGCAATGCGTCGAAAAATCCGGTGCCGGAGGCGCAGAAGTTTGACATCAATGTTGCCGACGTCGCGGAAGTGTGGCGGCGCGGCAGCGTCATTTCCTCGTGGCTCCTCGATCTGACGGCTGCCGCACTCGCGGAGGATCCAAAGCTCGATAACTATTCCGGCTATGTCGACGATTCCGGCGAAGGCCGCTGGACCCTCATGGCGGCGATCGATCAGGCCGTACCGGCGGAGGTTCTTTCCGCGGCGCTCTATGCCCGCTTCCGTTCGCGCGAAGAGCACACGTTCGGCGAAAAAGTGCTGTCCGCCATGCGCAAGGGATTTGGCGGACATGTCGAAGGCAAACCGATCGAGCCAACCAAGCCTCACAGGACAGAAGACAAGGCATGATGCACAACGGCTCCGCGCGAAAAATCAAACCCGCACCGCCTTGCAGCTTCGTCGTTTTTGGCGCATCCGGCGACCTCACCCACCGGCTTCTCGTTCCGGCGCTTTACAATCTGGCGGCGGAGGGTTTGTTGCCCGAAGCATTCGCGCTGATCGGCGTCGCGCGGACCGAAATGTCAAACGAGGCGTTCCGCGAGGATTTACGCAAGGCCTTGCACGAATTCGCCACGCGCAAGGTCGATGAAAAGGTCGCCGACCGGCTCTTGAAGTGCATCAGCTATGTGGATGGCGCTGGCGACGACGAGGAGACTTACAAGAAGCTCGGCGCAGAGCTGGAGCGTGTGGAGAAGGCCCGCGGCACAGAAGGCAATCGCCTGTTCTACATGGCGACACCGCCGTCGGCGTTCCGGCCGATCGCCTGTGCGCTTGGACGAGCCGGCCTCGCGCGCGAGGAGAATGGCGCATGGCGTCGGCTTATCGTCGAAAAGCCGTTCGGCACCGATCTTGAATCAGCGCGCGCTCTCAATCGCGATCTGCTGAAGGTGCTCAACGAAAACCAGATTTATCGCATCGACCATTACCTCGGCAAGGAGACCGTCCAGAACATAATGGTTCTACGCTTCGCCAATGGATTGTTCGAACCGATCTGGAATCGCCAGCACATCGATCATGTCCAGATCACGGTGGCGGAATCGCTGACGGTGGGGCGCCGCGGCCGCTTCTATGATTCCACCGGCGCCTTGCGTGACATGGTGCCCAATCACCTGTTTCAGCTTCTGTCGCTCATTGCCATGGAGCCGCCGGCGCGTTTCGATGCCAGAGCGGTGCGCTCGGAAAAGGCCGAAGTGCTCGAAGCCGTACAGGTCTTGACCGAGGCGGAAGCGCTGCGCGATTCCGTGCGCGGGCAATACACCGAGGGCCGCATTGCCGAAAAGCCGGTCGAGGAGTATCGCAAAACCAAGGACGTGCGCCCCGACAGCACGATCGAAACCTACGCAGCACTCAAACTGACCATCGACAATTGGCGCTGGGCCGGCGTGCCGTTCTTCCTGCGTACCGGTAAGGCTCTGGAATCGCGCAGGACCGAGGTTGCGATTAAATTCAAGCAGGCGCCGTTCGCCATGTTCCGCGAAACGCCGATCGAACGGTTGGCGCAGAATTTCCTCGTCCTCGGCGTGCAGCCGGAGGAACATATTTCGTTGCAGTTCAATGCAAAAATTCCCGGCCCGTCGATTGCCATCGGTGGCGTCGACATGACGTTTCGCTACGAGGATTATTTCGACGACGCCCCGAGCACAGGCTACGAGACGCTGATCTACGACTGCATGATCGGCGACGCCATTCTCTTTCAGCGCGCCGACGGCGTGGAGGCCGGATGGCGCATCGTGCAGCCGTTTCTCGACGCCTGGAAAGAGAAAGGCGGCGACGGATTGGCATTTTACAAAGCCGGCTCCTCCGGGCCTGCCGAGGCTGAAAACCTGATCAAGAATAACGGCCGCGCCTGGCGTACCCTTGTCAACGGAGAGTGACGATGGCGGGTGCGAGGCAGATCATCGTGACCGCCGATGAAGAGGCATTGGCGAAAACGGCAGCCGAGCGTCTGCTCGCGCGGGCTCGCCAAGCGGACGACCGCGCCGCGATTTGTCTCACCGGCGGATCGAGCCCGCATCGTCTCTACGAACTGCTGAAAGCCGAGCCCTGTCGCAGCGCCCTGCCGTGGCATCGCATCCATTGGTTTATCGGCGACGAACGTTTCGTGCCTCAGGACGACAAACTGAGCAACATGGGGGCGGCGCGGCGCACGTTTCTCGACGGCCTCGCGCCACCGGAAACAATCCATCCCGTCGACACCAGCGCCAGCAACGCGGATATCGCCGCCGAACTTTACCAGGCCGAATTGGCGCGCTTCTATGGCGCCACGACGCTCGCGCCCGATCGGCCGCTGTTCGATCTCGTCCTGATGGGACTCGGCGGGGACGGCCATACCGCGTCGCTCTTTCCGGGCGCGATGCAACTCGAGGAGACATCGCGCTGGGTTGTCGGCGTCGAAGAGCCGAAGCTCGACCCTTTCGTGCCGCGCGTAACGCTGACATTCCCCACCCTCGCATCAACCCGCGAGATGCTGTTCCTGGTGCCTGATGTGAAAAAACGCGGCATCCTCCAAAGAGTGATCGCGGGCGACGATCTGCCGGCCGCCCGCGCGCAGGCCCAAGGCGATCTCGTCTGGCTTGTCACGCGCGCAGCCGCGCCGGAGAATTCTTGATGCCGGCTGAGTCCACCGCAGGCAATATATCCGTCTTCATCGTGATGGGCGTCTCCGGCTCGGGCAAAAGCACGATTGCAAAGGGTCTCGCGGATCGGCTCGGCTGGCGTTACGAAGACGGAGACGACTTTCATCCGCAGAGCAATATCGACAAGATGCGTGCCGGGCATCCGCTGACCGATGAGGACCGATGGCCATGGCTGCGCGCAATTGCGGCGCATATCGACGCCTTGCGTGCCCGCGGGGAGAAATCAATCATCGCCTGTTCGGTGCTCAAGCGCGCCTATCGCGACATCATTATCGGCGACCGGCCTGACGTGCGCCTCGTTTATCTCAAAGGCGACCGCGACTTGATCGCGAAACGGATCGCAGGGCGCAAGGACCACTTCATGCCGCCGGATCTGCTCGATAGCCAGTTCGCCACGCTCGAAGAACCCAAGCCTGACGAGAACCCGCTGACCGTTTCCATTGCACCCAAACCACACGACATCGTCGACGCGATCGTGAAGAAACTCAAGCCCGCACATCAGCCACAGAGCGAGTATCGGACATGAGCGGCATAAAACTGGTGATTTCCGACGTCGACGGCACGCTCGTCACCAATGACAAGCGTCTTACCGACGCAAGCTGCCGCGCCGCTGCAACACTCGCCGCACGCGGCATCGGCTTCACGGTCACCAGCAGCCGGCCGCCGTTCGGACTGCGCATGCTGGTCGAACCGCTCGCGTTAAAATTGCCGATCGGCGCCTTCAATGGCGGCATGATCGTCGATCCCGCGATGGCGATTGTGGAGCAGCATCTCATTCCACAGGCGGCTGCAAAGCGCTGCCTCGACGTGCTGTCGCAATTCGACGTCGAACCGTGGCTGTTTACGAAGGACAAATGGACCGTTCGCAATGGCGCGCTGTCCTATGTCGCGCGCGAGCAACGCACGATCCAGACCGATCCGGATATCGTTTCGGATTTCGCGCCATTTCTAGCGCAGGCCGGAAAGATCGTCGGTGTCAGCGAGGATTTCGAAAAGCTCGCGCGCTGTGAATCCGCGATGCAGGAAGCGCTCGGCGCCACGGCCTCCGCCGCAAGGTCGCAACGCTACTATCTCGACATCACGCCGCCCGCTCTCGACAAGGGCACGTTTGTGAACGCGCTCGCGAAACGTCTGGGCATTGCGAGGGAGGCGATCGTGACGATCGGCGACATGCCGAATGACCTCACCATGTTCCGTCGCAGCGGCCGGTCCATCGCCATGGGCAATGCCGACGACAGCGTCAAACGCGAGGCGCATGACGTCACCCGATCGAACGAAGAGGACGGCTTTGCGTGGGCCGTCGAAAAGATCATTCTGGCATCGGCTTGATTGGCAAGCATCGGCGTCGTAACGCCTCGGAGCCGTCAGCTCTGGCCGGCCTAGCGTTGCGCCGTGCGGGCCGAAGACGGCTGACGTGACAGCATGTCGCGCAGATAAGCGACATTGGCCGCGGCTTCATCAGGTGGCAGATCGGCGCGCGCGATCTTGTCGGCTTCATCGAAGCGGCCTTGCAACCCGACAACAAGCGCAAGGTTCTGGCGCGCCTTTTCTTTGGCGCCCGGAAGAGCGACGGCCTTGCGCAAGGTCGCCTCGGCGTTCTTGAGGTCGTGCGACAAGGCATACGAGAGGCCGAGGTTCGACAGCACCGACGGCTCGTTCGGTGCGGCGGCCAGCGCGGTCATGTAATAGCGTCGCGCTTCGTCATGCCGGCCCAATTGGTCGAGCACCGCGCCCTCCGCGGAAAGAATATGCCAGTCCGGTGCGTCAGGCGTATGCGCGTTGTTGAGCACCGCCAGCGCTTCCTTGTAGCGCCCGGCATCGGCCAGCGCCCGGCCATAGGCGCCAAGCAGCGGCTTGTACTGCGGATGATGGATCGCGGCCTGTTCGAGCACGGCGGCGGCCTGCGCGCGTTGATCGGTTTCGCGCAGCGCCCGGGCATAGGCCATGGCGGCTGGCGGATTCATCGGATTCTTCTTGTAGTTCGCAGCAAGACCGTCGAGATCGCGACGCCAGTCCGCCTCTGTCCGCGCGGCCGGCGCGATCGAACCGGTGGTCTCCGGTCCGCGCGTCGTCTGGCATCCGGCAAGTCCGGTCGCGAGGGCCGCGACGCCGACCAGAAGCAAGAGGGTGCGGGAAAAACGCGACGGATGTGACAGAAAATGCATTGCGACAGAACACAGGCTGGGGGTCATTCGCTGAGCGAAGCAATAGACCGTTAACCCTAACGAGCGGTTAACCGGCGGCCGCGCCCCCTTCACCACGCGTCTCCTGCGTGGTAGCAAAGCCTTGTTCTTATTAGTGGAATCATAAAATGCCGCCGATCTTCGTCAGCCGTGGAAAGAGTCCCGCCATCCCGGTGTGGTTCGTCACCTCCGAGACCTGGGAGGATGTGGCAAAGCAAATCGGGCGTTCGGCGGCAGCCTTCGCCAGGGCCGCGGGCTTTACACCGAAAGCCGGCCGCCACCTGCTGCTGCCGGGCGAGAACGCAGGCATTGGCGGCGTGCTGTTCGGCCTCGAACCGGGCGATCACCCGCACAAGGACTTGTTCCTGCCCGGCCGGCTGGCGGAATTTTTGCCCGCGGGCCGTTATCGTTTCGCAACCGCGCCGCACGATGCGCGGCTCGCGGCGCTCGCCTTCGCGCTCGGCTGCTATCGCTTCACCCGCTATCGCGATCACGACCTCCATGGGCTGACGCTTGAGGTGCCGGACGGCGTCGATGGCGCGCAACAGCAACGCATGGCCGATGGCGTGACGCTCGCGCGCGATCTCGTCAACACGCCGGCCAACGACATGGGTCCCGACGAACTCGAAGCCGCGGTGCGCGATCTCGCCAAGCGCCACAAGGCCAAGGTGACGGCGATCACCGGCGACGATCTCATCGAACGGAATTTTCCGCTCATCCATGCCGTCGGTTGCGCCTCGCCACGTGCGCCGCGCCTCATCGACATGACATGGGGGCGCAAGGATGCGCCGAAGGTGACTCTCGTCGGCAAGGGCGTGTGCTTCGATACTGGCGGCCTCGACATCAAGCCCGACAGCGCGATGCTGATCATGAAGAAGGACATGGGCGGCGCGGCGAATGTGCTGGCGCTGGCACATATGATCATGGATCACGGGCTCGATGTGCGCCTGCGCGTGCTCATCCCGGCGGTGGAGAACAGCATCGGCGGCAACGCCTTCCGCCCGCTCGACATCTTCCGCTCGCGCAAGGGCCTGACCGTCGAGATCGGCAATACTGATGCGGAAGGACGCCTCGTGCTGGCCGACGCGCTGGCGCTTGCCGATGAGGAGGCGCCCGACACCATCATTACCCTGGGCACGCTGACGGGCGCGGCGCGCGTCGCGCTCGGCCCGGACCTGCCGCCGTTCTATACCGACGACGAGGACGCTGCCGCTGCCGTAACGCGCCACGCCTTTGCGGAGAACGATCCGGTCTGGCGGCTGCCGTTATGGAAGCCTTATGCGGCAATGCTCGATTCGCGTATCGCCGACACCAACAACGTCGCTCAAGGCGGCTTTGCCGGCTCGATCACCTGCGCGCTGTTCATCGCGCGCTTCGTCGAGCGCGCGCGCAGCTTCGTCTATTTCGACATCTACGCCTGGACGCCGAAAGCAAAGCCGGCGCGGCCGGAAGGCGGCGAATGCCAGACTGCTCGCGCGCTCTATGCCTATCTCTGCGAACTCTACGGCTGAGGGCCAGTAATCGTGGACACGTACGACCCCCGCATCACTCCAGCCCGGCCTGATCTTGCCGCGCGCCATCTCGAAGGCCGAGTGACGGCCGCGCGCTTCGTCACCGGCGAAATCCGCGAAGTGGTCGAACCGAGTGCACCGGTGCGGACGGCACCACATCATGGTGCGCCATTGGCAACGGAAGTTTTGCTCGGCGAGCGCGTCACGATCTACGAGGACTCGGTCGAAGGCTGGAGCTGGGGCCAGCTCGAAAGCGATGGCTATGTCGGATTCATTCCCTCGATCGCACTGGGAGCGCCCACCTCCACCGCCACGCATATGGTCAGCGCGCGACGCACGTTCGTGTTTCCCGGCCCGTCGATAAAACTGCCGCCGCAGATGGCGCTGAGTTTTGGCGCGCGGATCGCGATCGCATCGATACAGGAGCCTTTCGCGGTCACCGCGCAGGGCGGCTATCTGCCGGCCTCGCATGTGACGCCGCGCAAAACACATGAAACCGATTTCGTTACTGTGGCAGAAAAATTCCTCGGCGCGCCATATCTCTGGGGCGGCAAGACCTCGGACGGAATCGACTGCTCAGGGCTGGTGCAAGTCGCGTTGACGGCGTGCGGCATCGCCTGTCCACGCGACAGCGACATGCAACAGGCGGCCCTCAGCATATCGGTCGAGAGCGCACAAGCCAAAACCATGCAGCGCGGCGATCTCATCTTCTGGAAAGGCCACATCGCTATTGCTCGGGGTGACGGCAGCATCATCCACGCCAACGCGCATCACATGGCGGTGGCGACAGAGTCCGCCACGGACGCGATCACGCGCATCCTTGCAGGCGGAAGCGCCGTCACCGGCATTCGCCGGATCGCGAAGGCTTAGGCGCCCTTCTCGCGCGAGCGATAGAAATAATTGCCGTGCTTTCCGAGCATGAGGTAGCGGAACAGGCGTCGCATGGCTTCGCTCTTCTGCAACGGCGTGGCAAGAAGCTTTGCCGTGCGGAACACCGTGTATTTGACCGAATCCCACACCGGCGCTACGCCCGGCGCCCGCTGGGGAAAGCCGAGACTGCGCAGCTTCGCATTGACAACGAAGAGATCGTTTCGGCGCTGGACATCTTTCGTCTTCCAGGTCACCGCCATGGAGATCGCATATTTGTCGCCGGTGCGCACCCAATGCGGCCATTGATAGGGCACGAACACGCCCTGCCCCGGCGCAAGCTGATGCGCCACGCTGCGTGCGTCGAATGACGACTGGTAGGGAATGTTGCGGTGGCGCGTCAGCGCCTGCTCGATCACCTCTTCTGACGCAATCGAACGATCTTCGTTGTCGTAGATTGCGAAGGTCTTGTCGCCGTGGATATGGACAAAGAAATTGTCCTCACCGTCGAGATGGAACGGCGTCGTCGAGTGCGGCGACGACACGAAGAGGAATCCGCGAATGTCGTAAAAGCCGGCTTCCGACAGCGACGAATATCCGCGCGCGCGGGCGACCGACTGTAACGCCATCTCGACCAGCGTGCGATAACTCGGATGTGTCTCGACACGCTTGAGCACCATCCAGGCCCCGCAGGTCTCGATCTGGCGCACGACTTCCGCCGGATCGAGTGCGACCTCTGCGACGGCATTGGGATCCTGATTCACCGCGACTTTGCCCGAGTTGTACTCGACGAAGTCGCGCGGCATCTCCTGCACTAGCCTCGCCAGCATCGGCAACGTGAACAGCGGATGGTTGGCCATGTCGTGTTCGATTTCGAACGGCCTGAGCGGAAACAGCGTTTCGAACGCCTGGGCCTCGGCAGCGCGAACTGTGCTCATCGCAGCTTCTCCTTAAGATCGCGGACGGTATGGACGAGAGGTTTCAGCCGTTCGCGCAGCGCACGGCGGCTTTGCAACAGCAAGCGGCTCGGGCTCGCCAGCAGGCTCGATCGCTTTGTTGGAATGTAGAGGTCGCATACAGCAAGCCGGTCGCGCCAGATGTGGTCGATCATTGGATGATCGGCGTCGGCGGTGGAATCGACCTCCGTTATCGTCGGATCTGCACACAGGTGCCGTGTAATTGCCAAGGTGAGCTGCACGCCGGGCGAATTCTTCGATTCCGCCTCGTCATAAGCGACCTTGAAGTAGAAGGCGCGATGCCCCGCGCGCAGGACAATGCCGCTCGCCAGAAGTTCGCCGTTGCGGGTGAGCGTTGCGATCTGGCACTGCTGTCTGGCAGCAAGTGCCGGCACCGCATCGCGGACGAATGTGGCGTCACCGGCACTGGAGGCGAGCGCCGTTCCGCGCGCGCCCTTCCAGCCATTCTTCTCGAGCGTAAGGAATTTTTCCAGCGCCGTTTCCACCGCTTGCGGGGTCGCAGCGAGACGGAAAACAACGTCGCCCGTATCCGAAAGCCGGTTGTGCTGGCGGCGCAGTTCCTTGTGGCGCTTCGCACCAAGCGACTCGCGCAGCATCGCATCGGCATCGCCCACGGCGCGCAGCATCGCGCGCTGGTGTTCTTCGAGAATATGCGGCGTCAGACCGCGGCTTTCTGCGGCCTGGCATAGCGCACGCACGGCCGCGCCGTCGCGAACGCAATGCGGCAACAACAACGCATGCGCACCGGAGGCCGCCGCCGCATCGATAAGACCGCCCGCCGCTGCCGTTGCATTTTCGGCGTCGACCAGTGGCGTCGTCAGCGGCGCATAACCTTCCCACGCGACGAGAACCGGAATCGGCAGTTTATAGACGCGAGATGCAGGCATGACGGGAAGCAGCGCGGTCAACCGCTCGTGCTGCGCGCCGTCCCATGCGACGAGCGCCATCGGATCGCGCCGCGCTTCGACATGACGCGCGACCGGCAGCGCCCAGGCCGAATCGTAGAACACGTTCGGCTCGACGGCGCGCCCGGCAAGCCGCGTCCACGCAGCCTGCGAAACATCCGCAAGGTTAATGAACCCATGCGGCAATGCCTTTGATTTTAGGTGTTCGCTCGCCGGCGAAACGACGGATCGCGAAAAAATTTCGGTCGCGGACATGCGCAGGAACGATCCTTGCCGTTTGCTGTCTCGTTTTGAAGCAAATCCGGCGCCGCATACACCTGGATTGGTGCAAAACAGCCGCCTTCGCCTTCTGTCTGTGACGACAGGGGCAAGATGCATTCCAGCAAAAGGGAGTGAAGATTCCGAAAAGGTCTACGCGGAAATTTCGTTACCGCGCGCCGAATCGAGATTGAAGGCGGCGGCAAAAAGCTCGCGCGTGTAGTCGGTTTTCGGATTCTTGAAGATGTCGGCAGCCGCGCCTTCCTCAACCACCTTGCCCGCGCGCATGACGAGAAGACGGCTCGCCAGGGCCGCGACGACGCGCAGGTCATGGGAGATAAAGAGATAGGTCAGTTCGCGGCGCGTCTGCAGGTCGCGCAACAGATCGACGATCTGCGTCTGGATGAGCATGTCGAGCGCGCTCGTCGGCTCGTCGAGTACGATGAATGTCGGCTCGAGCACGATCGCGCGTGCGACCGCGATGCGCTGGCGCTGGCCACCGGAGAATTCATGCGGATAACGGAAGCGCGTTTCGGGATCGAGCCCGACATCTCTCAAGGCGCTGATGACGCGCGCGTCACGCTCCTCGCGCGTCAGTTGCGGCTGATGGATCGCAAGACCCTCGGCCACGATGTCGGCGATCGCCATGCGCGGACTGAGCGAACCATAGGGGTCCTGGAACACGATCTGCATGTCGTGACGATGCGGACGCATCTGCTTGAATTTCAGGCCCTGCAACGGCGCGCCCATGAACAGGATCGGCCCCTGCGAGGAAATCAGCCGCAGGATCGCGAGCCCGAGCGTCGTCTTGCCCGAGCCGGATTCGCCGACGATGCCGAGCGTCTCCCCCTTGCGCACGGAAATGCTGACACCATCGACCGCCTTGATGTGGCCGACCGTCCGCCGCAACACGCCGCGCTTGATCGGAAACCACACTTTGAGGTCGTTTGTCTCGACCACGACAGGACCGTCGGGATTGAGCGGCGCCGGATTCGGCGTCGGCTCGGCGGCAAGCAACGCACGCGTATAAGGATGCTGCGGGGAAGCAAAGATCTGCTCCACCGGCCCGGCCTCGACGATGCGCCCGCCGTTCATCACACAGACGCGGTCGGCAACCTTGCGCACGATGCCGAGATCATGGGTGATGAACAGCATCGCCATGTTGTGGCGGCGGTGGACGTCCTTGAGCAGCGCCAGAATCTGCGCCTGCACCGTCACATCGAGCGCGGTCGTGGGCTCGTCCGCGATCAGCAACGCAGGCTCGTTGGCGAGCGCCATCGCGATCATCACGCGCTGACGCTGGCCACCGGACAATTGGTGCGGATAGCTTTTGAGCCGCGTTTCCGGCTCAGGAATGCCGACGTCGCGCAGCAATTCGAGGATGCGCGCGCGCGCCGCCGCACCGGTCATCCCGCGATGGAGAAGCAATGCCTCGCCAAGCTGCGTCTCAATCGTGTGCAGCGGATTGAGCGAGGTCATCGGCTCCTGGAAGATGATCGAGATATCGTTGCCACGCACCTTCCGCAGATCGTTCTCGCGCATCGCCAGCAGGTCTTTACCTCGAAACATGATCTTGCCCGAGGGATGACTCGCGGAGGGATATGGCAGGAGTTTGAGGATCGACAGCGCGGTCACGGATTTGCCCGAACCCGACTCGCCGACAAGCGCGACCGTCTCACCGGGGGCGATGTCGAACGAGACCTGATCGACAGCCAACATCGATCCTTCGCTGCCGCCGAAGGCGACGGAGAGATCGGACACCGACAGCAGTGCGTCGGCGTTCTTCTGCGAAACGGCATCGCTCATTGGAATGTCTTTCGCGGATCGAAGGCATCACGCGCCGCCTCGCCGATGAAGATCAGCAGCGACAGCATGAGCGCCACGGTGAAGAAGCCGGTGAAGCCAAGCCACGGCGCCTGGATATTGGCCTTCCCCTGTGACAGCAATTCGCCGAGCGACGGCGAACCCGGCGGCAGGCCAAAGCCGAGGAAGTCGAGGGCCGTGAGCGTCATCACCGAGGTCGACACGATGAAAGGCAGATAGGTCATCGTGGCGACCATGGCGTTCGGCAGCAGGTGCCGGAACATGATGACGGGGTTTGATACGCCGAGCGCGCGCGCCGCCTGGATGTATTCGAAATTGCGACCGCGCAAGAATTCCGCGCGCACAAGGCCGACAAGCGACAGCCATGAATAGAGCAGCAGCACGCCGAGCAACACGAAGAAGCCGGGCGGGAAGACCGACGAGACGATGAGCAGGAGATAGAGCGAAGGCACCGCCGTCCAGATTTCAATGAAGCGCTGGAACAGAAGATCGGTCCAGCCGCCGAAATAACCCTGGATGGCACCGGCCCCGACCCCGATGATGGTCGAGAAGAACGTCAGCGTCAGACCGAAGACCACCGACAACCGGAAGCCGTAAAGCAGCCGCGCGAACACGTCGCGTCCCTGATCGTCGGTGCCGAGCCAATTGTATTCAAGATCGCTGCAGGACTTCAGCCCCTTGCGCTTGAGGATCGGCTCGCATTCCTTCTGCGTCAGCAGCCAGGTCGGCTTCGACGGCGCCGGCACCGGCAATTCGAGATTGTGGGTGTCGTAGGAGAAGTGGATCGGCGGCCACACCATGAAGCCGTTCTTGTCGGCAATCAGCTTTTGCAGAAACGGGTCGCGATAATCAGCCGCCGTCTCGAAATCGCCGCCGAACGTCGTCTCCGAATAGGTGATCAGCCCCGGGAAATACGACTTTCCGTCGAAACGCACATAGAACGGCTTGTCGTTGGCGATGAACTCAGCGAACAGGCTGATGATGAAGAGAAAGAGGAAAATCCACAGCGACCAGTAACCGCGGCGGTTGGCTTTGAAATTCTGCCAGCGGCGCTGGTTGATGCGCGACAGCCATCCGCGCGTGGCCGGCAGCGGCGCGGCCGGTTTTCCATCCACCGTCGAAGGCGGCGGCACCGGCGTCTGCGGTCCGGCCGGCATGATGCGGTCGTTCGCCAGTCTCGTTTCCGTGCTCGCGTCCACGCTCAGACCTCCCGCGTCTCGAAATCGATGCGGGGATCGACCCAGGTATAGGTGAGGTCGGAGAGGAAATTCACGACAAGCCCCATCAGCGAAAAGATGTAGAGCGTCGCGAACACGACCGGATAGTCGCGGTTGAGGACGCTTTCGAAGCTGAGCAGGCCAAGGCCGTCGAGCGAAAAAATCGTCTCGATCAGCAGTGCGCCGGTGAAGAAGGCGGTGATGAAGGTACCGGGAAATCCGGCGATGACGATGAGCATGGCGTTGCGGAACACGTGCCCGTAGAGCACGCGTGTTTCGCTGCAGCCCTTCGCCCGTGCGGTGAGCACATATTGCTTGCGGATTTCATCGAGGAAGGAATTGCGCGTCAGCAGCGTCATGGTCGCAAAGGCGCTGATGCCCATGGAGATGATCGGCAGCGTGATGTGCCAGATATAGTCGAGAATTTTCCCGCCCAGCGACAGGCTCGACCAGTTGTCGGAGGTGAGCCCGCGCAGCGGGAAAATATCCCAATACGATCCGCCGGCGAACAGGATGATCAGCAGAATGGCGAACAGGAAGCCGGGAATGGCATAGCCGATGATGACGATGCCGGATGTCCATACGTCGAAGGCGGTTCCCGCCTTCACCGCCTTGCGGATGCCGAGCGGAATGGAGATCAGGTAGGTGAGCAGCGTCATCCATAGCCCGAGGGAAATCGAAACCGGCAATTTCTCCTTGATGAGCTGCAACACGCTCACGTCGCGGAAGTAGCTGTTGCCGAAATCGAACCGCAGATAATTCCACAGCATCAGTGCGAAACGTTCGGGCGCCGGCTTGTCGAAACCGAATTGCTTTTCGAGTTTCTTGATGAAGGCCGGGTCGAGCCCCTGCGCCCCGCGATATTTCGAATCGTTGCCGATCTGCCCGCTCTGCGCGCCGCCTCGCGCACCGAAATCGCCGCCAGCCGAACCGGAGATGCGCGAGGTCGCACCGGTGTCGGAGCCGCTGATCTGGGCAATGATGCGGTCGATCGGGCCGCCGGGCGCAAGCTGAACGACGACGAAGGCCACGAGCATGATACCCAACAGGGTGGGGATCATGAACAGCAGGCGGCGAAGGGCGTAGGAAGCCATGCGTTGTGTTTATCCGGTTAGCCGCGTGACACTACGCGGCCGCAGCCCGCGCAGGATAAAGAGGCGTGCGATGCGCGCAAGGCCGCCGGCCGCCTTCTCGCGTGTTGTTCATGAGACATCTTCAGCCGTATCTCGCTAGCGCTGCGCCAAATGCGACGCCTTTTCCTTGTCGTACCACCATGTTTCGGGAATTCCACGTGAAAAGCCCGGGTTTTGCGCCGGATGCCCGAACACGTCCCAATAGGCGATCCAGTAATTCGGCTTGTACCAGTGCGGAACCCAGTAAAAGCCAGCGCGGATCACGCGATCGAGCGCGCGGCAGACCGTGACAAGCTCCGGCCGCGTTTGCGCCGCAATCGCCTTTTCGATCAGCGCATCGATCACCGGATCGGCCATGCCGGCGAGATTTTGCGAGCCTTTGACGTTCGCCATGCGCGACGAGAAAAAGGTCCGCAGCGCGTCGCCCGGCGTCGTTGAAAAGCTGAACCGCTCGACGACGATGTCAAAATCGAAACTTTCGACCCGGGCGCGATATTGCACCGGATCGACGATACGCAACGTGGCGTCGATGCCGAGCCGGCCGAGATTCTTGATATACGTCATGTGATGCGGCGCGAAAGTCGGTTCGTCGATCAGGAATTCGAACGTGATCGGCTCGCCCTGTGCATCCACGCGCTTGTAATTTTTGATCGGGAAGCCGGCACCGGTGAGAATCTCATCGGCCTTGAGCAGCGATTTGCGGTCCCAGCCGGAGCCGTTTGTCACCGGCGGAACGAAAGGGTCGCCGAACACGTCGTCGGGGACCTGGCCGCGGAACGGATCGAGCAACGCAAGTTCTTCCGCACCCGGCTTTCCCGTCGCCATCAGGTCGGAATTCTGGAACACCGACACCGTGCGCTCATAGGAGCCGTACATCAGCACGGCATTGGCCCATTCGAAATCGAAGGCGTAGATCAGCGCCTCGCGCAGCCTGCGGTTCTTGAATTTCTCCCGGCGCGTATTGATGAACCAGCCTTGCGCGCCAGACGGCGTATGGTCGGGCAGCACGGCGCGCTTCACGCGGCCGTCGAGGATCGCGGGGAAATTGTAGCGCGTCGCCCAGGTGCGCGAGGTGAACTCCTCGCGGAACGAATAGCTGCGCGCCGTAAAACCCTCGAAGCCGACATCGCGGTCGCGATAATATTCGTAGCGCACATGGTCGAAATTGTTCTGCCCGCGCGACACCGGCAGATCGGCGCCCCACCAGTCGGCGACGCGATTGTATTCGATATAGCGGCCCGGTTCGAAGCGTCCGACCTTGTAGGGCCCGGAACCCAGCGGCACGTCGAGCGAGGATTGCTCGAATTCATGCGTGCCGTAATAGGCGCGCGAGAAGATCGGCAGCGTCGCGACATACAGCGGCACATCGCGCGCGCGGTTCTTCTTGAACCGCACGGTGACGATGTCGTCGTCGGCCGCCTCCGCCTTGTCCATCTCGCGCAGTTGCTGCGTGATGATCGGATGGCCTTTCTCCTTCAGTGTCATGATCGAAAACGCCACATCATGCGCGGTGAGCCGCGAGCCATCGTGGAAGCGCGCCTCCGGCCGGATGCGGAAGCGATAGGTCTGGCCGTCGTCGGTGATCGACACCGACTGGGCGGCGAGGCCATAGATCGCGTCCGGCTCGTCGGCCGCGCGCACCATCAGCGCCGCGAAGGTCAGCTCCATCCCCTGCGCGCCATCGCCGCGCAAGATAAAGGCGTTGAGCGAGTTGAAGGTGAGAAACGACTGATTGTAGGCGCGGTTCGGACCGATCTGGGAGAAATCGCCGCCTTTCGGTGCATCCGGATTGATGTAATCGAAATGCGCGAAATCGGCCGGATATTTCAGGTCACCGAAAGCCGACAGGCCGTGCCGTTCGGCTTCAAGCGCAGCTTGCGGCGGGGTGGTGCCGGACTCGGTCGGTGTCGCGGAAGACGAGGATGGCGGCACGTCTTGCGCGACGGCGGGCAGAACCGCGGAAGCCAATACACCGGCGCTCGCGAGCAGCGCCGCACGCCGCGACACAAGATTCCCTCGACCCTGGCTCGTTCGGCTATGGCGCGCCGTCGTCACGATCGCTGCTGCACCTTCGCGGCTTTGTCTTTGTCCCACCACCAGACGAGAGGAAATGCCGCCTCGCCGTATTTCGGCATGGTCTGCGGATGACTGAAACGGTCCCATCGCGCGGTGCGCGCCTTGTTGTAGGTCCATTGCGGAATGACGTAGTGATTCCACAGCAGCGTCCGGTCGAGTGCGTGGGTCGCGGCGACAAGACTCTCGCGGTCTGTCGCGTAGATCACTTTTTCAATCAGCGCATCGATCGCCGGATTCTTGATGCCGGCATAGTTCGGCGAGCCGGCCGTGTCGGCGGACTGCGAACTCCAATAGGCGCGCTGCTCGTTGCCGGGCGAAAGGGACTCGGCCCAGCTTCCGATGATGATATCGAAATCCCAACTGCGGCGGCGGTTGATGTATTGCGCATCGTCGACCATGCGCGTGGTCGATTCGATCCCGAGCCGTTTGAGCGATGGAATGTACCCCAGCACGATGCGCTCCGAACTCGGGTCCGCAATCAGAAACTCGATGGTGAAGGGCTCGCCGGTCTTGGCGTTGACCATCTTCCGGTCGCGGACATCGTAACCCGCTTCACGCAGCAGCCTGAAACTTTCGCGCAGGTTTTTGCGCACGGCCTCATCGCTGCCGGCGACCGGGTTGGAATAGGCCGTGGTGAACACCTCGGGCGGGAGTTGAGCGCGCAACGGTTCGAGGAACGCCAGTTCCTTGCCTTGCGGCAGTCCGGAGCACGCAAGCTCGGTGCCGGAGAAGTAGCTGCCGATGCGCTGATACTGGCCATAGAACAATTGCTTGTTCATGGTCTCGAAGTCGAAGGCGAAGTTCAGCGCGTTGCGCACGCGCGGATCGGAGAATTTCGCGCGCCGCGAATTGGGGATGAAGGCCTGCATGACGCCGCGGTCGCGCACGGGAAACTCTTCCAGCACGACACGTTTGTCCGAGACGGCGGGAAAGTCGTAGGCGGTCGCCCAATCCTTGGCGCTGTTCTCTTCGCGCCAGTCGACGGCATCGGCCTTGAAGGCCTGCAGCGCCACCGTGGTGTCGCGGAAATAATCATAGCGCACCGTGTCGAAGTTGTTGATGCCCGCCGACACGGCGAGGTCCTTCGCCCAATAGTCCTTGACCCGCTCCAGAACGATGGCACGCCCCGGAGACACCTCCTTGATGCGATAGGGACCGGAGCCCAGCGGCTTTTCCAGCGTCGTCGCAGCGATGTCGCGTTTCTTGCCGGAGGCGTCGGTGCCCTCCCACCAATGCTTCGGCAACATCTGCAACTCGCCGACGATCTGCGGCAGTTCGCGATTGCCCGCCTGATCGAATGTGAACGTCACCTCACGTTCCCCTGTCTTCTCGACCTTGACGACGTGGCGATAATAAGCCGCGCGCATGGGACTGTTGGCCTTGAACGCATCGAAGGAGAAGATGACGTCTTCCGGCGTGATCGGCTTGCCGTCGTGCCAGCGCGCGGCCTCGCGCAACCGATAAGTCGCCGACGACCAATCCGCCGGATAACGGACAGCTTCCGCAACGAGGCCATAGGCGGAGCCGACCTCATCATAGGAGTTGGCCGCCAGCGTGTCGTAGATCAGCAGCACGGGACCCGCGACTGTGCCCTTCACACCGGCCACGACGAAATTGAGATTATCGAACGTGCCGATCGCCACCTGACGCAGCGTGCCGGCTTTGGGCGCATCGGCATTGACGTAGTCGAAATGCTTGAAGTCGGCCGGATATTTCGGCTCACCGAACAACGACAGGGCATGGCGCCAGCGGTCGGCCGCCTCGGCTGCCGGCTGCGGCGCGGGCGACGTCGCCTGCGCGTGAACCCGTGACACGGAAGAATCGAGCGCGCCGATGACCGGTGCGGCGAATGCCGCAACGCCAGTGTGCAATAGCCTGCGCCGGGTAACGTCCACCATGACTCTCCGTTGAATACCTTGCCGCTGAATATCTTGCCGTTGAATATCTTGCCGCCATAGCGCGCGTAGCGGGAAACGATCGCAAAGGTGTGGGGCTGATTATGTCGGTTTTGGGAAGCCGCGCCAGATCACAGGCCGCGCCTCGCAGAGCGTCGCCTCACAATCGCGTGGATGCGACACGATCTTCTCCCTGTGCGGCTCCAAATCCACCTCGCGGCCGAAAACAACGCTGCCGCAAACGAAAACGGCCGGACTGAAATCCGGCCGCTTCATTCTCTGTTTCGCTCCGCCGCAGCAAAAACTACTGCCGGCTCGCGGGTGGCGTCTGCGGCGCGGGTGTGGTGGTCGGCGCATTGGTGGTGGCGCCCCCCGTCGGCCCGGACTTCGGCGCGGTCTTCGCGCCTTCCGGCTTGGCATTGCTATTGGCCGCGGGCGCGGCCTTGCCGCCGCCCGGATTGTCCGACGGCTGGGTCGTGGCATTCGGGTTGCCGCCGGCCGGAGGATTGTTGATCTGATTGCTACCTTGGCCCGCTGCAGGCTGACCGGCCGCAGGCTTGGCAGCGTTGCCGGCTGGCGCTTTATCTCCACCCGGAGCAGCGCCCTTGTCGTTCGCCGCGGCGGCCGCCGGCGGCTTCGGCAGCGGCACCGGCTTGTCGGACAGCGTGCGCAGATAGTCGATGACATCCGCCCGCTGGGTCTCGCGCGAGAGGCCGGCGAAGGTCATCGCGGTTCCGGGAATGTATTGGCGCGGATTGGTGAGGAACTTGTTGAGTTCGTCAAAGGTCCACTTGCCGCCCTTGGCCTTCATGGCCGCCGAATAATTGAAACCGGGCTGCGACGCGCGGTCGCGATCGACCACGTTATAAAGGTCCGGGCCGATCTTGGCGCCGGCGCCCTTTTGCAGATTGTGGCAGGCCTGGCACTGCTTGGCCGTCGCCTCACCCTTCTTCGGGTCGGCACTGGCGAGCAGCACGGCGATCGGCTTTTCCGGCTCTTTCTTCTCGGCACCGCCGGCCGGCGCCTCTTCCTTGACGGCGATCTCGAAGCCGGGCTTGGCCGGCTTTTTCGGTGAGAAGATCGCCCCGGAGGCGATGCTTATCGCCAGCACGGCAAGACAGGTGCCGAGAACAGCGCCCGCAACTTTATTGAATTCGAAGGAGTCCATCGACGCTCGGCCTCGTAACTGGAATGAGGTACCTGCAAGAAGGTACCCGGATTCAAAGCACCTGGAATCAAAGTGGAGCCGGTCAGCGGAGAACGCATGCGGCGTCGGAGGAATAGCCGGTTTGCCTGCCCGCTGGCAACCCGTATAAGCACGCCGGATCGGGCGTTTTTCTCAAGTCAGCCAGACCCTTTTACACGTCGCCCGGCGACCCCGCCGGGGGACCCGGGACAAGACCCGAGACGAGACCGGATATTTTTATGAGCACGATCGTCATCATCCCGGCCCGGATGGCCGCGACGCGCCTGCCCGGAAAGCCGCTCGCCGACATCGGCGGCAAGCCGATGATCGTGCATGTCCTCGAACGCGCCCTGGAGGCGGCGGTCGGACCGGTCGTGGTGGCCACTGATTCGGAAGAGATCCGCGCCGCCGTCATGGCCGCCGGCGGCCAGGCGGTGATGACGCGCGCCGACCACCCTTCCGGCTCCGACCGCATCTTTGAGGCTCTGGGGCTCGCCGACCCGCAAGGCCGCTGCGACACCATCGTCAATGTCCAGGGCGACCTGCCGACAGTGCCGGCGTCGGACCTGCGCGCTGCGCTCGACGCCGTGGCGACGCCCGGGGTCGACATCGGCACCATCGCCACGGAGATCGTCCGGCCCGCGGACCGCACCAATCCGAATATCGTCAAGGTGGTCGGCACGCCGGCCGGCGAAGGGCGGCTGCGGGCGCTCTATTTCACCCGCGCCACCGCGCCTTACGGCGACGGGCCGCTCTATCATCATATCGGGCTCTACGCGTATCGCCGCGCGGCGCTGGCCCGCTTCGTCGGCCTGCCCCCCGCGCCGCTCGAACAACGCGAGAAGCTGGAGCAGTTGCGCGCGCTCGAAGCCGGCATGCGCATCGACGTGAAGCTGGTCGACAGCGTGCCGCTCGGCGTCGATACGCCGCACGAACTCGAACAGGCGCGCGCGATGCTCGCCGCGGCCAACGCCCCACGCTGACTTCGCGTTGACTTGGCGCGTCGCCGCCCCGATAACCGCAGCAGTATTCCTTTATTCATCGCACCCGCCAGCCCAGCCAACTCCCGCAGATTACCGAGCAGATCGCCGCCATGGCCAAGCGCAGAACCATCGTTTTCCAGGGCGAGCCCGGCGCCAATTCCGACCTCGCCTGCCGCGCGGCCTATCCGGAGCATGAGCCGGTGCCGTGCCCGACCTTCGAGGATGCGTTCGCCGCCGTGCGCACGGGCAAGGCCGACCTTGCGATGATCCCGATCGAGAATTCTGTCGCCGGCCGCGTCGCCGACATCCACCATTTGATGCCCGAGTCGAAGCTCGAAATCGTCGCCGAATATTTTCTGCCCGTGCGCCACCAGTTGATGGCCCCGAAGGGCGCGACGCTGAAGACGATCCGCACGGTGGAAAGTCACGTGCACGCGCTCGGCCAGTGCCGCAAGGTTATCCGCGCGCTGAAGATCAAGCCGATCGTGGCGGCCGACACCGCCGGCTCGGCGCGCGAGGTGATGGAAAGCGGCGACATCACGCGCGCCGCGATTGCCACGAAGCTGGCGGCAAAAATTTACGGCGCGCGCGTCCTCAAGACCAATGTCGAGGACGAGGCGCACAACACCACGCGCTTCATCGTGCTGGCGCGCAAGGCGAAATGGGCCAAGCGCGGCTCGGGCCGGCTGGTGACGACGTTTGTTTTCCAGGTGCGCAACATTCCGGCCGCGCTCTACAAGGCGCTCGGCGGATTCGCCACCAACGGCATCAACATGACGAAGCTTGAGAGCTACATGGTCGGCGGGCATTTTTCCGCGACGCAGTTTTATGCCGATGTGGAAGGCCATCCCGACGACCGCGCCCTCGAACTCGCGCTCGAGGAACTGGCGTTCGTGTCGCAGCCGAAGACGCTGAAGATTTTGGGCGTCTATCCCGCGCACCCCTATCGCAAGAAGGCGTATTAGCGCGCATCTCCAACTATTTCCCCTGTCATGCCCCGCGAAGGCGGGGCATCTCATGAAGGCGCGACGATAGTTTAGATCGCGCTTCTCTTTCCCCACACGCTGTGCAGCGTGAGCGAAAGCGAACGATGCGCCGCCCCTCTCCCCTTGAGGGAGAGGGTGGCTGAGCGCTGTCAGGCGCGAAGCCGGGTGAGGGGAATCTGCTGCAGAGCCCGCAAGCGACCCCTCACCCGCCTCGCTCGCAAACGCTCGCTCGTCACCCTCTCCCTCAAGGGGAGAGGGTTTCAAGCCGGCACGCGGGCACGCGTTCGATACATTTTCGCAGCGCATGCCGCGTCCGGGACAAGGTTCGGCTTTGCGCATGTGAAAGCCCCCGTATTCTTTGCGGCGCCGGGTGCGCCGTAACCTCGTGCGGATCATCGACCCGCTTTTCTCGCGCCCCCGAAAAGTCGAGGGCGTGCGGAACGCCGGGGCATCCAGCGCTGCCGCGCCTGCGCGTTGGCGCAAACGGGACAGGCGTCCCCGCAGCCCTGTGCAAAAGGTAAAAAATGCACAGGCGATAGTCACCACGGAGTGCCGGAAACCCCGGCGTTCCGCACGCGGTGTGTGAGGTTTGCTCCGCGCCGCCCCCGGTGGACTGACCTTTCAGGCGTCTCCCCTCTCGAGGTGGCGCCTATCCACCGCTTCGGGCCCTGGCGAACGCCGCGATGCCCTGACCGGCACCGGCCGTTCCCCATCAGTGGGGCCTCGTGGCGTGCGGAAAGGCACGCCGGGACAACGCGGCTTGGACCTCCGCAGCACGCCTCTCGTCAAAGGCACGACCACGGCCACCGCAGCCCGCCCCGCGCTCGTGACGATCGCGAAGGCGATTATCCGGTACTTGACTGGTTTAGAATTTACTGCCATATTGCTTCCTGTCGAGGGAGAGCCAGATGGCTAGGCGTCCGAAGCCCGTTCACCAAATGACTGCCAAGCAGTTTGACGACATGT
>Ga0310811_10000303_pt1 | contig 68892 bp, 61 predicted proteins | sample YCmetagenome_FD_207642 | JGI IMG/M metagenome (GOLD analysis project Ga0310811, IMG submission 207642) | Soil microbial communities from experimental microcosm in Duke University, North Carolina, United States - YC | ecosystem: Engineered > Artificial ecosystem > Soil microcosm > Unclassified ... | reverse complement strand
TGAGGTGTTCGACAGCCACTGCCATCTCGACATCATGGTCGGTGAGCGGCAGGCGTCCTCGGGAGATCCGGTGGCCCAGGCCGCCCAGGCTGCCGGCGCGTCCGTCAGGGCGATCCTCGAGCAGGCCAGATCCGTGGGCGTGACCAGGCTCGTGACCATCGGGTACGACCTGCCGTCCTCCCGATGGAACGCCGCGGCGGCCGCCGATCACGACGACGTCTACGCAGGCGTGGCGATCCATCCCAACGAGGCGCACGCGTCCACGCCGGAGGTTCTCGGCGAGATCGAGGAACTGGCGCGCCTGCCGCACGTCCGGGCGGTGGGGGAGACCGGGCTCGACTACTTCCGCGACTGGGCCTCCCATGACGACCAGCAGGCGAGCTTCCGCGCGCACATCGAGATCGCCAAGCGGACCGGCAAGGCGTTGGTCATCCATGATCGTGACGCCCACGACGACGTCCTCAGGGTCCTCGCCGACGAAGGCGCTCCCGATGTCGTGATTTTTCATAGCTTTTCCGGGGATGCCGACCTGGCCAAGCGTTGCTCGGACGCCGGATATTTCATGTCCTTCTCCGGGCCGGTGACCTACAAGAACGCCGGATACCTGAGGGAGGCCGCCGGCGTCGCCCCCCAGGAACTCATGCTGGTCGAGACCGACGCGCCCTACCTGCCGCCCGTGCCCCACCGCGGCAAGCCGAACGCCCCCTACCTCATTCCGCTGACGCTCCGCTGCCTGGCGGAGGTCAAGGGCATGGACGTCCGCGACCTGGCCGCCGCCATCACCGCCAACGGCGAGGCCGCCTTCGGCGCCTGGTGACTCAGCCGGCGACCGCCGCGCCGAAATCGGCGGAGGCGCCACCGTCGATCGTCCCTGGGCCGCGATACGTCGAGGCGCCTCGATCGAGTACGGCGACCGAGCCGGTGGGACCGGCGTCCGGAAGGCCCACGAGCAGGCCCGCGCCGGGCTCGAGCGCATTCCGGCCGCCGATGTCGCCGGCCGCCGCGCCGATGTGCGTATAGGGGACGGCCGGCGTGCCGTACGCCCCAGGGCTCTGCGGGAGTAACGGCCGCAGCACGTCTGATTCCCCGGGGTCGGTCGCGGAGGTCATGCGGGAGCCGATCGCCAGAGACAGGACACCCTGGGGACTCCAGAAGGCGAGGCTCCAGCCGCCCAGCTCGCCGGATTCCGCCTGGAACGTCCGCAGCGGCGACATCTCACCGACGCCCTTTCTGACGAACAACTCCACGACCCCGGAGTCCTTCGCAGCCGTGTCGGCCAGCGGCGCGCTCGCCGCGAGAAAGCCGTCACCGCGCCACTCGGCGTAGTCCAGGGCGTAGCCGAACCGGTCGTCCGAGCTCTCCGGCGTGTCCGGCCCGCTCCGGTCGAGCCTCAACGTCGTGCCGGCGTACCGGCCTCGCGCGGCCTGCACGTCGAAGACGACTCCGACCGTTCCCGAGTCGGCCTTCCCGGAGGCCACCTGCCTGCCGGCGCCGTCGTCGTTCTCGAACGGCACTCCGACGGCCAGGTCGAGCTCACCGGGCCGGCCGCCGAGGTTGCCGAGGGCGAGAGCCCAGCCGTACATGTCGCCGATCTCGCTGTTACCGGGGACGCCCTCGGACTCCTGCGTGATGATCGCTGAAGCCTCCGCGATGTCGCCCACCTGGAACAGGTGGACCGCTCCCGAGTCGCTCACACCGGCACGGTCGGCATGGGGCTCTCCCACGGCGACGAGCGCGCCACCCGACGGCAACTCGGCCGCCGACAGCGACCAGCCGAAATGGGCGTCCGGCTGCCGTTCCGGGAAGAGCCGCGTGACCTTGGGCGGGCCGCTCGGCGTGCCGTGGAACACATAGGCCGCCCCGGCGTCTCTGCTGCCGTCCCCGTCGCTGTACGGCGCGCCGACCACCACGTCCAAACACCGGTCGCCGTCGACATGGGCGGTCCGTACGGACCATCCGAAGCCGTCACCGGGGGCGGCGTCAGGGCTCTGGAGCACCAGGACGCCGGACCGCCCGGCGCCGAGCAGGACGTGGACGACTCCCGCCCCTTCCTTGCCCGGGACGTCGGCGAACGGGTCTCCCACGACGGCGTCGTCGAGCCCGTCGCCGTTGAAGTCGGCTGAGCCGGCCGACGAACAGCCGGTCTGGGCGAGAGCCGTACCAGTGCTGGTCAACGCGGTGACCAGTAGCAGGACCGCCGGGACTGTGCGCAGGAGCCTCATAGCCGCACCTCCAGATCGTCGGCGAGGACCAGTTTCATGGGCGTACGGCGGAGCGGGAGATCGAAGATCAGGATTCCGTCGACCTTGCCGCCCGGCACGAGGGCCGTGGGCAGGAGTGTGGAGGCCTCGTCGGCGGCATGCTCGTCGCCCACGTCGTCGACCAGGCGCGGGGGCACGGTGCTGACCGGCGCCAGATCGCCGCCCAGGTTCACCATCGTCCAGCGGACGAGGCACAGGCCGCCGCGCCTGCTGGCGGTGTCCTCGTAGGTGGGCAGCCCGCAGCGCGGCCGCTGCGGCACGAGGAGTTGCGTGTCGGACCCCGCGAGCCGGATCCGCCTGCCGACGTCCGAGACGGCGACGGGCGCCTCCTTCATGGGGGCCGTGTTCCCAGGAGGGGCGGCGGCCGCTTCCCTGCCCCGCGCATCGCCGCCGGACAACGTGATCAGTCCACCGAGGACGAGGGTCAGCGCGATCACGGCCGAGGCGGCGACGGCCAGCAGCCGGATCTTCTTGGCACGCCGCGCGACATCGCCCGGGTCGACACCCGGGGACGGCACGCTGGGAACGGAGGAGGCGCCGACCGTCACCGCATCGACGGAGGGCCGGCCCAGGGCCTGCGTGGTGTCGGGCTGTGATGTCACGCTGGGCGGAGGCTCCCACGCGCCTGCCCACACTCCCGTGACCAGCGCCTCAGTGACCGTCATTTCGGCGGCCGACGCCTCTGCGTCCATCGGGGAAAGGGCGGGTGCGACCCCGCCGACGAGCGCGATGAGCAGGTCCTGTGCGGTGGGCCGGCGCGAGGCGTCGAGATGGGTGGTGCGGCGGACGAGTTCGTCCAACGGGGCAGGCAGGGACCCCAGATCTGGCGAAGTGTTGAGGACGCGGGCGGCCAGCGCCGGCGCGTCACCGAAACCGTAGGGACGGCGGCCGCTTCCCGCGTAGGCCACCAGGCAGCCCCACGCGAAGATGTCCGTCGCCGGGGTCACCTCCTCGCCGCGGACCTGCTCGGGAGCCCACCATCCGGGGCTGCCGAGCAGTTCGCCCGCCCGGGTGAAGCCCTGCGTGGCGTCGAGTGCCCGGGCGATCCCGAAATCGATCACCCGTGGCCCGGACAGGGAGAGCATCACGTTCGCCGGCTTGAGGTCACGATGGACGAGCCCCGCGACATGGATGGCGGCCAGCGCGGCCGCGACGCCGAGCGCGACCCCGGTGAGCGCCCCCGGCTCCAGCGGGCCGTACGTCGCGATCTGCCGCGACAGCGGCACTCCGGCGATGTACTCGGTGACCATGTACGGCCGGCCGTCCTCGGCGTCGCCGTTGTCCAGCACCTGGGCCGTGCAGAACGAGGCGACTCTCCTGGCGTTGTCCACCTCCGCGTGGAACCTGGCGGCGAAGTTCTCGTCCTGGGTGAACTCGGCCTTCACCACCTTCACCGCGACCACCCGGCCTGTGGGGGCGGTGGCGAGGTAGACGGTTCCCATTCCGCCCTCGCCGAGTCTCCCCAGCAGCCGGTAGGGGCCGATGACCGGCGGATCGCCCGCTCGGAGCGGCTCGGCTCCGGGGGATCGCGAGAGCCCGTGTCTGTCGATCTTGACCGTAAGTACGTCGTCCACGTTTGCCCGCCCCTTTCGGTATATAGGGGTTTCGACATATAGGGGTTTCGACGCCGGAGGCGGGGTGGATTGCCCCATCGGGAAAAGTCCGGAAAACGGGGAGCGCGCGACGGCGGAGTCGCCTGGCGAATCGACCCGACGCATGCACCACACTGGAGGGATGAGCCTGCTCGGTCCGGTAGAAGTACGCACGCTGGCGAAGAAGCTGAACATCCGGCCGACGAAGAAGCTCGGGCAGAACTTCGTCATCGACGGCGGCACAGTGCGCAGGATCGTCCGGACGGCCGAGTTGTCCCCGGACGACGTGGCCATCGAGGTCGGTCCCGGCCTCGGCTCGTTGACGCTGGCGCTGCTCCCCGAGGTCGCGCGGGTCGTCGCGGTGGAGATCGATCCGGTGCTCGCGGCACAACTGCCGCTGACGGTGGCCGAGCACGCTCCCGAACTGGCCGACCGGCTGACGGTCCTGCACGCCGACGCCCTCCGGGTACGGCCCGCCGATCTGGGCATCGAGCCGACCGCGCTCGTGGCCAACCTGCCGTACAACGTGTCCGTGCCGGTGTTGCTGCACCTTCTGGAGGCGTTGCCGTCGCTGCGCCGGGGCCTGGTCATGGTCCAGTCGGAGGTCGCCGACCGGCTCGCGGCCTCACCGGGATCGAAGATCTACGGCATCCCGTCGCTCAAGGCCGCGTGGTACGCCGATGTCCGCAGGGCCGGACCGGTGGGCCGCAACGTCTTCTGGCCGGCGCCGAACGTCGACTCCGGCCTGGTCTCCCTCGTCCGCAGGGACCCGCCGGAGACCTCGGCGCCGCGCACGGAGGTCTTCGCGGCCATCGACGCCGCCTTCGCCCAGCGCCGCAAGACGCTGCGCGCCGCCCTCGCGTCCTGGGCCGGTACGGCTGCCGCCGCCGAAGGCGCACTCGTCAAGGCGGGGATCGACCCGTCCAAGAGGGGCGAGCAACTCGGCATCGAGGACTTCGCGCGCATCGCCGAGCACCGGCCGCCCCTCGAGACGGACCTCGAGACGGACCTCGAGACGGACTCTGAGACGGGGGTCTGAGCCGGATCGCCGGGCCGGACGGCTCGGCTAGCCCGCCACGGAGGCCCCGAAGTCCAGAGACTCCGTACCCGTCGGACCTGCCTGCTCGGGCGACATCTCGCGAAGGTTGCGGCCGCTCGCGGCGGTCGCCGTGGTCACGACGGCGACCGTGCCGGTGGTTCCCCGATCGGGAGCGCCGATCAGGAACCGGCCGTCCCCGAACGGGCTCACGCTCCATCCGAAATGGTCGTACGGCCGGGGGTCGCTCAGCGTCGCCATCAGGCCGGCGGAGCCGTTCCCGAGCGGGACGACGTTCACGGCGCCGCTCTCCGCCGTGGTGGGCCCGCTCTCGCCGGGGGCGCCGACGAGGACGTACGGGCCGCTGAGAGCCACGGACCAGCCGAACCTGTCCCCGGGGTCGGGACTGTCGCCCACGATGTCGAGTCCCTGGTGCAGCACCCGGAGGAAGCGCGGGCCGGCGTCGGTCGCCTCGAAGAGCACGACCGCCCCGGCGTCCCGCGCGCCCTCCGGGTCCGCCTTGGGCACGCCGACCGCCAGATAACCCTGGTCGCCGTCCTTGCCGTACCGCAGGGAGTAACCGAAGTCGTCGCCCGCGTTGGAGGGGACCTCGTCGGTGACGGAGGCGAGATCCCACTTCTTGCCGCGGTAGCGCGAGTGGCGGAAGGACACGTCGTAGACCAGGGTGACGCCTCCGGTGTCGGCCTGGCCCGTCTCCTCGTTGTCCTCGAAGGGCACGCCCATCACCAGGTCGGCGGCACCGGGGGAGCCGCCGAGCCTGCCCAGGGTGACCGCCCAGCCGAACATGTCGCCGGGCTGGCTGATGCCCGGGACACCCGGTGAGTCCTGTGTGATCCGCTGAGATTCGCCCGGCTTGCGATCCCTGAGATCGAAGACGTACACCGCGCCGGAGTCGATGGTGTCGTCGGCGTCCTCGTACGGCGCGCCGATCGCCACGAGGCCGTCCCGCACGGCCACGGACCAGCCGAAATGCGCGGATGATCGCGCCACTGGCGGCTTCAGCTCCAGCCGGGTGGCGACGCGGCCGAAGTCGGGACCGCCCCAGTAGACGTAGGCGATGCCGGAACCGTGCACCGTGGCGGAGCCGCGCCTGCCGTCCGCGAACGGGTTGGCGACCACCAGATCCATGCACCGGTCCCCGTCGATGTGTCCGGGGCGGGCGATCCAGCCGGGTGTGCCCGCCTCGAAGGCCTGGATGGCCGGGTCGAGGGGAGTGCCGGGCCGTCCCCGCAGGAGGAAGAGCCTTCCGCCGCGCGCGGACCCGAAGCCGGCGAACGGGTCGCCCACCACGGCGTCGTCCTGGCCGTCCCCGTCGAAGTCGAACTCGCCCGCGCCCGGGCACCTGTCAGACGGATCATGTGCGGGGGGCCGAGGGTTGCCCGGTTGGGGAGGCCGCGGACTGAACCCCCGCGTGGGGACGACGACCGTTGGAGTCGGTGTGGGTTCGAGCGAGACGCTGGGGGTGGGCTCGGGAGTGACCGTCGGCGTGACCTCCGGCGTGGGGTCGGGCGTCGCCGGCGGGGAGGGGGACACGGCCGCGACGCAGGCCAGCGCGATCGCCGCCGTGAGGATCAGGCGTCCCACTCGTGCGCCGGTCATAGACGCACCTCGATGTCGCCGCCACCCGTGATCACCGGTCCGATCAGCCGTACGGCCCGGCGATCCGCGGGAAGCGTGTACTCCGTGGCCAGGGAGATCAGGTCCCCGGGCTGGATGGAGGCGGGCGAGTCCTTGACGGCGCCCACGGCGGCGCGGGTGATCCCTTCGTCGTCGACGAGGTCGAGCGGCCCGGCCAGATCGACCTTGGAGCCGCCCATGTTGAGCAGCGCCCATTCGACCAGGCACGTCTGGCCCCGATCCGCCGCTCCCCGGCAGGAGGGCCGCTGGACGACGAGTTGGACGTCCCCGACTTCGAGGCGGCGGCCGATGTCGTTCGCCCGGGCATGGGGCACGCCGGCCGTAACGACGCCCTGTTTCCCGCTGCGCAGCCCGATGAACAGACCGGCGGCGATGACCGCCACGAGGCCCGCGACCAGGAGCACGGCCATGGGCGGTCTCCTCCGGCGGAGCGACGGCAGCGGCGCGGGAGTGGTGACGGGCAGGAGGTTCTGCGGCGGATCCCAGAGTTCCTCGATCGCCTCGGTCGTCTGCTCCGTCTGCCCGCCGACGAGGGCGAGCAGCAGTTCCTGGGCGGTCGGCCGGTTCGCGGGCCAGCGGTTCAGCGCCCGGCGCACGAGGTGGGCGAGCCCCTCCGGGAGGCCGGCGGTGTCGGGCTCGGTCTCCAGGATGCGATGGGCGAGGACCATCGGAGGGCCCTCCCCGAAGGGATGGCGGCCGGTTCCCGCATAGGCCACCAGGCAGCCCCAGGTGAAGATGTCGGCCGGCGGGCCCACGGGGTGCGCCTGCAGGTGTTCGGGCGCCCACCAGCCGGGGGTTCCGACGACCTCGCCCGTCTTGGTGTGCCCGTGGGTCGCGTCAACGGCCCGCGCGATGCCGAAGTCGATGACCCGGGGCCCCGACATCGACAGGATGACGTTGGCCGGTTTCAGGTCCCGGTGCACCAGCCCGGCCGAGTGGATGGCGGTCAGTGCCGCCGCGACCCCGAACGCGACGCCGTGCAGGGTCGCCGGCTCGAGCTTGCCGTACGTCGAGATCTGACGGTCGAGCGGCGTGCCCGGGATGAACTCGGTGACCATGTACGGCCGTCCGTCCGCGGCCTCGCCGTGCCCGATGACCTCGGCGGTGCAGAAGGACGCCACCGCCTGCGCGTGCTCGACCTCCGAGTGGAACCGCGAGGTGAAGTCGGGGTCCTCCGAGTACTCCCGCCGGACGACCTTCACGGCGACCAGCCGGTCGTCGTCAGAGGAACCGAGGTAGACCGTTCCCATGCCGCCCGTGCCGAGCCGCCCGAGCAGCGTGTAACCGCCGATGGCGGCCGGGTCGCTCGGGGACAGAGGCGCGCTCGTCGCGCTGGGGCCGTCTATCGGTGTGCTCCATGGACCGGGGGGATCATCCAAACCGTACCGTCTGCGTGTATGCCTTTCGCCCTCATTTAGGAGGATCTATTGGCTGGTCGCAGGTCCAGGCCACGTTAGGCTCGGATCCCATGGCCGCAGTGACAGGACGAGTCGGGGAAGCGGTGAGCGGGCGATGATCGAGGTCACCGTGCGCGTGCCCGCCAAGGTCAACCTCCAACTGGCCGTGGGGCCTCTTCGCGATGACGGCTTCCACGACCTGGTGAACGTCTTCCACGCCGTGTCGTTGTTCGACGAGTTGACGGCGTCCGAGCCGGCCGCGTCGGCGGAGACGCTGACGGTACGGGTCGAGGGCGAGTCGGCGGGGAACGTGCCCACGGGTGAGGACAACCTGGCGTCGAAGGCGGCCCGGGCCCTCGCGGCACGGGCGGGCGCCTCTCGCGGCGCCGACCTGCTGATCCGTAAGGCGATCCCGGTGGCCGGCGGAATGGCCGGCGGCAGCGCGGACGCCGCGGCCGCCCTGGTGGCGTGCAACGAGTTGTGGGGCCTCGGGCTGCCTCTGGAGGACCTGATGGAGATCGGTGCCGACATCGGCAGCGACGTGCCGTTCGCCCTCCTCGGCGGCACGGCGGTGGGCAGGGGCAAGGGCGAGTTGCTCACACCGGTCGAGACGGGCGGCACCTTCCACTGGGTCTTCGCGCTCGCGGACGGTGGGCTGTCCACGCCCAAGGTCTACGGCGAATGCGACAGGCTGCGCGAGGCCGCGGGCGAGGAGGCCGCCTGGCCGATCGCCAGTGAGCCGCTCATGGCGGCCCTCCACGAGGGGGACGCGAAGGCGCTCGGCCTGGCGCTGGTCAACGACCTGCAGCCCGCCGCGCTCGCGCTCCGCCCGTCTCTCGGTCGCACGCTCGACGCGGGTCGCGACGCGGGCGCGCTCGGCGCGATCGTGTCGGGCTCCGGGCCCACCTGCGCCTTCCTGGCCGATTCCGGGACGCACGCCGCCGAGGTGGCGCTCGCGCTCACGGGTGCGGGCGTCTGCCGGTCCGTCGTCACCGCTTCAGGGCCCGTCCCGGGAGCCGTCGTCGCCGGATAGGCTTTACGGGCGATGAACCTGGTCAATCTCGAATCCGTCTCCCAAGCCTTCGGGCCCAAACCGCTGCTCTCCGGTGTCTCCCTCGGCATCGAGCAGAGCGATCGGATCGGTGTCGTCGGCCGCAACGGCGGCGGCAAGACCACTCTGGTCTCGATCATCGCCGGAGAGTTGAAGCCCGACAGCGGACGGGTGACCCACAACCGTGGCCTGCGTGTGGGCGGTCTGTCCCAGCGGGACGACCTCGACCCGGCGGCCGCCGTACGGGATCTGGTCCTCGCGGACAGGGCGGAGCACGAGTGGGCCGGGGACCCGGCCATCCGGGAGATCCTGGCCAACCTGCTCGGCGACATCGACCTGTCGGCGAAGGCGGCCGCGCTGTCCGGCGGTGAGCGACGTCGTACGGCCCTGGCCAGGCTGCTCATCGGCGAGCACGACCTGATCATCCTCGACGAGCCGACCAACCACCTCGACATCGAGGCCATCGCCTGGCTCGCCGGTCATCTCTCCCAGCGCAAGTCGGCGCTCCTGGTCGTCACCCACGACCGCTGGTTCCTCGACGCGGTCTCGACCCGGACGTGGGAGGTCGTGGACGGGGGCGTCGAGCGCTACGAAGGCGGGTACGCCGCCTACGTCCTGGCCAAGGCGGAGCGGGCCCGGATCGCGCAGGCGGCGGAGGACCGCAGGCAGAACCTGATGCGCAAGGAGATCGCGTGGCTGCGGCGCGGGCCGCCCGCCCGGACCTCCAAGCCCAAGTTCCGCATCAACGCCGCCGAGGCCCTGATCGCGGACGTGCCGCCGGCGCGGGAGAGCGTCGAACTGCTGAAGTTCGCCTCCGCACGGCTCGGCAAGACCGTCTACGACCTCGAGGACGTGACGCTGCACGCGGGCGGTCCCGACGCGGGCCCGCTCGTGCTCGACCACTGCACCTGGCAGTTCGGCCCCGGTGATCGGGTCGGCCTGATCGGTGTCAACGGCTCAGGCAAGTCGTCGGTGTTACGCCTGCTCTCCGGGATGGTCGCACCCGACTCCGGCCGGGTCGTCGAGGGCAAGACGGTACGGCTCGCGCACCTCTCGCAGGAACTGGTCGAACTCGATCCCCGGCGCCGCGTGCTCGAGACGGTGGAAGAGATCCGCAAGTACGTCACCGTCGGTAAGAAGGAATGGTCGGCGTCCCAGCTGCTCGAGATCCTCGGCTTCAAGGGCGAGGCGCAGTGGAAGGTCGTCGGCGACCTGTCGGGCGGCGAGCGGCGACGTCTCCAGCTGCTCAGGCTGATCATGGACGAGCCCAACGTGCTGCTCCTGGACGAGCCGACGAACGACCTCGACATCGAGACGCTGACCGAGCTTGAGGATCTGCTCGACGCCTGGCCGGGCACGCTGATCGTCGTCAGCCACGACCGCTACTTCCTGGAGCGGGTCGCCGACCGCTGCGTGGCCCTGCTGGGCGACGGCAGGTTGTCGATGTTGCCGGGCGGTGTGGACGAGTATTTGGAGCGCCGGGCGTCCGGGGCGGCGCTGTCCGCCCGCGCGGCCTCGGCCGGTACGGCTACGGCCCCCGCGCAGGCTCCGGCGGCCGCCCAGGTCGCGGTGGACGCGGGGTTGTCGGCCAAGGAGTTGCGGGAGCTCCAGAAGGAGCTGAACCGGCTGGAGCGGCAGCTCGACAAGCTGGGCGAGCGGGAGGCGAAGCTGCACGCCGAGATGGCCACGGCGGCCAGCGACTTCGAACGGCTCGGCAAGCTCGACGCGGAACTCCGCGAGATCGGCGCGCAGAAGGACTCGGTCGAGCTCGAATGGATGGAACTGGCCGAACGCCTCGACTCCACCTCCTCCTGACCCCGCCCCACCCCACCCCACCGCGCGTGATCATGCATAGGTTCGGAAGAAGCATGCCCGACCTGCGCACATTCCGCTCGTGATCATGCACGGGTTCGGAAGAAGCCTGCCTGACCTGCGCACATTCAGTTCGTGATCATGCACACTTTCGTGTATCCATGCCGCGACCAGCGGAAACGCGGTTCGTGATCTGGCAATGGTCGAGTGCATGATCACGGATGGCATCGCCCCAGCTCATGTGATGTGCTCACGAATCTGTGCATGATCACGGCGGAGGAAACGCCTGGTCATGGGGCTTGATCGCGAACCTGTGCATGATCACGCCCAGGAAGTCGGGGGGTTAGTGGGTGGAGATGTTGGGGGGTGGGGTGTTGGACTGGAGTTGCCGTGAGTTGCCTTCGCCGGCCGGCCACAACGACCTGAACGTCCGGACGCCCTCTCGACCCGCCTTCGCCCGCTGGCCGAACACGACCCAGTTCACGGGTTGGAAGTAGGTCCCCTCCTCGTCGGGGGTGGTGAGCGACCCCGTGTAGCGAAAGGTCGTGCGGCCGGTGGGCAGTAAGTCCCAAAGGTGAATGTTCTGGACTTTTCTGGACACCCCCAGTGCCGGAGGTGACGTGAGGAGACGGTCGTGCTCGGAGGGCCGGCCGTCCTTTCTCTGGTCGAGCAGGACGGAGAGGACGGCGTAACCCCTCTCACCCGAGGTCTTCTCGTGGACGAGGTGCGCCTCTACGGGGGCGAACGGCTCACCGGCGAATTTGTGCTCCGCATGGCCGTGAAAGTGCACGTTGCTCAGGTCGTACCGCTCGCCGCCGAGAGTGATGTACGGCCGGCCGCGCTTGTCATCGACGACGAACCTGATGTCGTCGTGCTCGCTCGGCCGGCCCCCGATGGGAGCCCTGTCCTGGAAGAGGATCTCCCCGTCCACGTTGCGCGGATAGTGGATGACGAGGCCGGGAACGGCGCGCCGGCAGGCGGCCGGGCGGTCGATCTCCACGGGGGACCGGACGGCCGCGTCGGTCCCGGCGCCCCCACACGGCGGCCTGTGCGCCGTGGCGTGGACGGGGGCGACGAGCGGGGCGAGGCCGATGACGGCAGCCGTCGATAACACGGCGAAACGAGGAAGCATGCGCGGGAACCCCTCAGTGGTCGGCACCGAATGGGCACAGAGCGCGAGCCTCTTTGCTCACATCCGGGGGGATATGCGTGGCATTTCAACCTTTATAGATTGCCGACCGCTTGACACCAATGTGTCATCAATCACAGCGCGAATCCGTCAATGAGGTCTTGCGCATTTCAGAAAAAACGGTGATAAGTCGCTCGCTTAGTGCGGCACTCGGCAATCGATGTGGTGCCGTGGGGGCCCGTACGCCGCGAGGAGGCGGCCCATCGCGAGAGGAGACGAGAGGAAACGAAAAGCTAGTGCGCGGCTTCCGCGGAGGCGTCGAACGGCACGAGCAGCGTCCGCAGCAGTCCGGCGAGCACCTGCCGCTCGTCCTCGTCCAGCCCGGCCAGAAGCTCCCGCTCGCGGCGGAGCAGGTCGGCGAAGGCGGCGTCCACCCGCTCCAGCCCGGCGGGGGTGAGACGCACCAGCACGCCGCGCCGGTCCTCGGGGTCGGGGCGCCGGACCACGAGGCCGGAGGCCGCGAGCCGGTCGATCCGGTTGGTCATCGTGCCGGAGGTGACCAGCGTGGCCCGCAGCAGCGCGCCGGGGCTCAGTTCGTACGGCTCGCCTGACCGGCGAAGCGCGGTCAGCACGTCGAACTCCCACGACTCGACGCCGTGTTCGGAGAAGGCGGCACGTCGTTCGCGCTCAAGATGCCTGCTCAGCCGCGAGACCCGGCTCAGCACCTCCAGCGGCGCGACGTCCAGGTCGGGCCGCTCCTGCTGCCAGGCGGCGACCAGACGGTCCACCTCGTCCTCGACGGGCCTCGAGAAGGTCATGCGCAGAGTCTAGCTTTCTTGACGTCGAGATATCTTCCGCGATATCGATTATCTTGATGTCAAGATAAGTATCGGGGAGGATGCTGATGGATCACGATATCTGGGACCCGGCGATCTACCGAGCCTACGCCGGGGAGCGTTCGAGGCCATTCTTCGACCTGGTCGCGCGCGTGGGGGCCGAAACGCCCGAATACGTGGTCGATCTGGGCTGCGGCAGCGGCGAGTTGACCGCGTCGTTGTGCCGGCGCTGGCCGGCGGCGGCGGTGCACGGGGTGGACTCCTCACCCGCGATGATCGAGGACGCCCCTGCGGGGCCGACGTTCGAGGTCGCCGACGTCCGCGACTGGCGACCCGCCCGGCCCGTCGATGTGATCGTCTCGAACGCTGTGCTGCAATGGGTGCCCGGGCATCTCGACCTGCTCGAACGCTGGATCGGCGACCTGGCCGAGGGTGGCTGGCTGGCCTTCCAGGTCCCCGGGAACTTCGGCTCGCCGAGCCATTCGATCATCCGGGAGCTGTGCCGTACGGAATGGCGGGACCGGCTGGGCGACCTGGCCCAGCGGGCGCCGGTCGCGGAACCGGTCGAGTACCTGAGCAGGCTCGCCGCCCTTGGATGCGCGGTCGACGCCTGGGAGACGACCTACGTACACGTGCTCCATGGGGAGGACGCGGCGCTCACGTGGGTGAGGGGTACGGCCCTGCGGCCGATTCTCGACCGGCTGTCCGCCGGGGAGCAGGAGGCCTTCCTCGCCGAGTGCGGCCGCCGTCTCCGCGAGGCCTACCCGCGTGAGCCGTACGGCACGGCGTTCCCTTTCAGAAGAATCTTCGTGGTCGCCCATAAATAGCCGATGGCCGCATATATTCCATTTAGGGTGGAATTACCGCGTCAAATAAGGTTCCGACGCTAGGGGTGATCATGACGATCGAGATCGAAGACAAGTTCGACGTGCCATCCGAGTTCGGCCTGCCGGACCTGAGTGATGTCAAGGGTTGCGCCGAAGTGGCCCAGCCTCTCAGCCACAAGCTCGTCGCGCTGTACTTCGACACCCCGGACCTGCGGCTGGCCGCACGCGGGATCACCCTGCGCCGCCGTCGTGGCGGCGACGACGAGGGCTGGCACCTCAAGCTGCCCAAGGCCAAGCGCGCCAGGCAGGAGATCACTCTCCCGCTGACGCGCAGTGCCAAGATCGTGCCTCCGGAGCTCGCCGAGCTCGTCCTCGCCTACACCAGGGGCGCGGACCTCACCCCCGTCGCCCAGCTCGAGACGCGGCGCGGCGTCACCCGGCTCATCGGCCCCGAAGGTCAGGCGCTCGTGGAGGTCGCGGACGACCGTGTCAAAGGCACCGTGCTCGGTGACGAGCCCCGCGTCGTCCGATGGCGCGAGGTCGAGGCCGAGCTGAAGGACGGCGACCGCGACGTGCTCAGGCGCGTCGGGAAACGTCTTCTCAAGGCCGGGGCGACCCCCGCGGACGCGAGCAGCAAACTGGCCCGCCTCCTCGGCGACGTCTCGTCCCGGCCGGAGACCGCGCTCGCCCCGGGGTCCGCGGGCGAGGTCGTCGTCGCTTACCTGAGAGGCCACGTCAAGGCGCTGACCGCCCAGGACCCGCGGGTGCGGCGGGCCGAGGAGGACGCCGTCCACCAGGCGAGAGTCGCCAGCAGGCGGCTGCGGAGCGCGTTCAAGGCATTCAAGTCGATCCTCGGTGAAACCACCGAGCTGCAGGAGGAGCTCAGGTGGATCGGTGAGGTGCTGGGCGAGGCGCGCGATCTGGAGGTCATCAGGGACAGGTTCGCCCGGCGTCTCGACGCCCTCGACCCCTCGCTCGTCGTGGGGCCTGTACGGCGGCGGCTGGGCGACGACCTGCTGGCGAAGGAGCATGAGGCCTACGGCCGGATCCGCGAGGCGCTGAGTGGCGAGCGCTACTTCGCGCTGCTCGACAGCCTGGAGGAGTTCGTGGCCCGCCCTCCGCTGACCGATCGCGCGGCCAGCGACGCGGGCAAGGTGCTGGAGAAGATCGCGGACAAGGGGTGGAAGCGGGTCGGCGACGCCTACGACGTCGCGCAGGCCATGGAGGACCCCGACCAGCGCGAGATCGCCATGCACGACGTCCGCAAGGCCGCCAAGCGGGCCCGCTACACCGCGGAGGCGGTCGGGCTGTCCGGGCTGGCCAAGCGTGCCGAGACCGTGCAGGAGGTGCTGGGCAGGCACCAGGACGGCGTGGTGGCCCAGGGGGTGCTCGCCGACGAGGCCGGGGCCGCCCGCGGCGCGGGCGAGGACACCTTCACCTACGGGGTCCTGGTCGGCCTGGAGCATGCGGACGCCGAACGGGCCCACGAGGAGTTCCCGAACGTCTGGGCGGACGTCAACGGGTGACCCCGCGGCCCACAGGTGACCTGACGCCTGACCAGGGGCGAGGGCCAGGTCACCTGAGGGTCACGTGATGTAACGCTCGACGCTCACGAGGCGCCCGGCCGCCCGGTTCAGCACGGCGAAGGCCCCCTTGCCGAGTTGGCCCTCGGCGTCGTTCAGGCGGCTCTCACCCGACATCGCCAGCAGTTCCGGCAGCACCTTGCCGTGGCTGCACACCACGGACGGCTCGCCCGACTCGATGAGCTCGCTCACCAGCCGCTCGGCGGCGCGCGAGTCGTAGCCGTCCTCGGACAGAGCCCTGTCCTCGCGGACGCGCATCCCCCGGCCGCCGGCGTACGGCTTCAGCATCTCGACGCAGCGCAGGCTGGGGGAGCTCACCAGAGCCGCCGGGCGGTAGGCGTCGAGCACCGCCGTGAAGGCCGCCGACTGCGCCCACCCGAACTCGTCGAGCGGGCGGAGATCGTCGTCGCCCTTCCACTCCTGGCGGGACCCGGCCAGGCCGTGCCGTACGAAGATCAGGGGCACTGTCGCGAGGGGCAGAGCGGTCAGCGCCCTGAGCAGGCCCGCGTCCCACTCGTAGGTCAGCCGGCGTCTGGCCTCGTTCAGCGGAAGCCAGACGACCTCATCCACCTCGTCGACCGTGATGATCTCACCGCCGGGGCCGGAGGCCCGCGCCGCCCAGTAGTCCACCCGCTTGAGGCGGCCGTCCTTGAGGTAGTGGCTCGGCGGCAGGGACCGGCCGAACACCACGTCCAGGCCGGTCTCCTCCCGCACTTCGCGGAGGGCCCCGGCGATCATGTGCTCGCCGGGCTTGAGCTTCCCCTTGGGGAAGCTCCAGTCGTCGTACTTCGGCCGGTGGACGAGGGCGACCTCGGGGTCGGTCTCGTCACCACGCCACACGACGGCTCCGGCCGCGCGGATCATGTCGGTCATGCCGGTGGATCGAACCTCGGGTTCGAACATGAGCATCCCTCAGTCCAGGCTGGTCGTGTCGTCCACGGCTCGCCAGCGCCTGCGCGCGATCAGGTGGTGCTGCAGATCGATCTCGCCGCGGTGACGCAGCCATTTCCCGTCGGAGTTCAGCGTCCACGCCGTCGTGGTGTCGCTCATGGCGAGATCGAGGAGGTCGGACAGGTACTCACGCTGCTGGCCGCTGGTCACCCTCACCAGAGCCTCGACGCGCCGGTCCAGGTTGCGGCGCATGAGGTCGGCGCTGCCGATCCATATCTCCGACCGGTCGCCCTCGCCGAACTCGTACACCCTCGAGTGCTCGAGGAAGCGGCCCAGGATGCTTCTGACCCGGATCGTCTCCGATAATCCGGGGATTCCCGGCCTGAGCGTGCAGATTCCCCTGACCCAGAGATCCACCGGCACGCCGGCCCGCGACGCCCGGTAGAGCGCGTCGATGAGCGGCTCGTCGACCATCGAGTTCGTCTTGATGCGGATCCGCGCCGGACGGCCGTTCTTGTGGTGCTCGACCTCGCCTTCGATCCTGGACAGCAGGCCCTGCCTGAGCGAGTCGGGCGCGACGAGCAGCCTGCGGTAGTCCTCCTGGATCGAGTAGCCGGTGAGGTGGATGAACAGATCCGTGACGTCCTCACCCACCTGGGGGTCGGCCGTCAGCAGCCCGAAGTCCTCGTACTGCCTGGCCGTCTTCGGGTTGTAGTTCCCGGTGCCGATGTGGCAGTAGCGCCGCAGTTCGCCGTTCGCCTCCTGCCGGACCACCAGGGCCAGCTTGGAGTGCGTCTTCAGGCCGAGCACGCCGTAGACGACGTGGCAGCCCGCCTTCTCCAGCTTCCGCGCCCAGGAGATGTTCGCGTGCTCGTCGAACCTGGCCTTGATCTCCACGACGACGACGACCTGCTTGCCGGCCTCGGCGGCGTCGATCAGGGCGTCCACGATGGGGGAGTCGCCGCTGGTCCGGTAGAGCGTCTGCTTGATCGCCAGCACGTCCGGGTCGGCCGCCGCCTCCTCCACGAACCGCTGGACGCTCGTGGCGAACGAGTCGTACGGGTGGTGCAGCAGGATGTCCCGCTCCCGCAGCGTGGCGAACAGGCCGTCCTCGGCGCTCACGGCCTCCGCCGGCACGAACCGGTTGAACTTCAGCTCGCTCCGGTCGAGGTCGGCGATGGCGTGCAGGCCGGTCAGGTCCAGTGGGCCGGGGAGCCGGTAGATCTCGTGGTCGGCCACCCGCAGTTCGTCGACGAGCAGGTCCAGCACCTCGGGGGTGATGGTGTCCTCGACCTCCAGGCGGACCGGCGGTCCGAACCGCCGGTGCCGGAGCTCACGCTCCAGCGCCTGCATCAGGTTCTCCGTGACGTCCTCGTCGACCTCGAGGTCCTCGTTCCTGGTCACCCGGAAGGCGTGGTGCTCGACGATCTCCATGCCCTTGAAGAGCTCGCCCAGATGGGCGGCGATGACGTCCTCCATCGGGACGAACCGGTTCTGCGACGCGGTGACGAACCTCGGCAGCTGCGACGGCACCTTCACCCGGGCGAAGACCGTGTTCCCGCTGATCGGGTTACGGACGGTCACGGCGAGGTTGAGGGAAAGACCGGAAATGTAGGGGAAGGGGTGTGCGGGGTCCACCGCGAGCGGGGTGAGCACGGGCCGGATCCGCTCCTGGAACAGCTTCCGCAGCGCCGTCCGCTCGTCCCGGCCGAGGTCGTCCCAGCGGACGATCTCGATCCCCTCCGCGGCAAGCTGGGGCAGCACGACGTCGTGGAAGTCTCCGGCGTGCCGGCGGGCGAGGTCGTCGGCGATGGCCGCGATCCGCGCCAGCTCCTCGCTGGGCTTCAGGCCGCTCTTTGTCCGCAGGAGCAGGCCGGTCGCCATCCGGCGCTTGAGGCCGGCCACCCGGACGCGGAAGAACTCGTCCAGGTTGCTCGCGAAGATCGCCAGGAATCTGACGCGTTCGAGCAGGGGGACAGATGGGTCCTCCGCCAACTCCAGCACACGTTCGTTGAACTGGAGCCAACTCTCCTCTCGGTTGAGGAACCGATCCTGGGGCAGCGGTGCGTCTTCGGGCAGGGTGGCATCCTCGGGTTCGGGCACGGAAGCGAATTCGGCGGACATATGACAAAATATGCCCTAATTCGTTGAACGGTACGTTAACTACGACGCAACGAAACCGTCAGGGCACCCTGTCGGCTTCGGTGTCCGCCGGGTCCTCGGCCGCTTTCGCCCGTGCCCTGGCCTCCTGCGACCGCTGCTCTTCCCGCTCTTCGCGTTCCCGCTGCCTGTCCCGTTCCCTCTGCTCGCGCTCGCGGGCTCGTTCGAGCTCCTTGAGCTCCCGTTCCCGGGCCTTCTCCTGCTCCTTGAGCTCCCGCTCGCGGGCCTTCTCCTGCTCGCGCCGGACCTTCTCCTGCTCCTTGAGCTCGCGTTCCCGGGCTCGTTCGAGCTCCTTGAGCTCGCGCTCGCGGGCCTTCTCCTGCTCCTTGAGCTCCCGCTCGCGCAGCTTCTCGTGCTCGCGCCGGGCCTTCTCCTGCTCCTTGAGCTCGCGCTCGTTCGGCCGGGGCGCCGTACGGGGCTCCGTCGTGGGCGTCAGCACCAGACCGCGGGACGCGGCCGTGAGGCCGGGATTCGGGTCGAGACCCGTGAGACCGTTCCAGGAGAGGTTGACCAGGTGGGCGGCGACCTCCTCGCGGCGGGGCCGGCGCTCCTCGAGCCACCACTGCCCGGTCAGCGCGGTCATCCCCACCAGCATCTGGGCGTACATCGGTGCGAGGTTCGGGTCGTAGCCGCGTTCCCTGAACTCGTCGGCGAGCACGTCTTCCACCTGGCCGGCTATGTCGCTGATCAGGCTCGCGAACGTGCCCGTGCCGGAGGCGGCGTGGGAGTCGCGGACCAGGATCTGGAAGCCCTCGCTGCTCTCCTCGATGTACTGGAGGAGGGCGAGCGCGGCACGTTCCAGCTTCACCCGCGCGTGCGACGCCACCAGGGCCTGCGAGACGAGGCTCAGCAGTCGCTGCATCTCGCGGTCGATGACGACCGCGTAGATGCCCTCCTTGCCGCCGAAGTGCTCGTAGACCACGGGCTTGGAGACCTTGGCGGTCGCCGCGATCTCTTCGACGGAGGTGCCGTCGAAGCCCTTCTCGGCGAACAGGGTCCGGCCGATCTGGATCAGCTGCTCGCGCCGTTCCGCGCCAGTCATGCGCTTGCGGGATCGGGAGGAGTCGCTCACGGCTTCAATCATGGCCTGTTCTCGGCCCTCAGCCGCCTTCCGTACGGCTTTCGCGGGCACGGAAGCGCCCGCATCGGCGGGCACGGGCTGGATATGTGCGCGTACGGCCACCGCTGTCGCCCTGGTCAGGGGTAAGGCGGCGGCCCTACCGGAATCGTCGTCGTCAGAGGTGGAACGCGGAGAAGCCAGGGCCGCCACGTCGACGGCGGCCCTGTCATCCGTACCGATGGCGTCAGCCAAGACGCTTCGCCGCCAGTCGCTCGGGGGTGGGCCAGCGCACGTCGTAGGCCCAGCCGGCCTTCTCGAACAGGCGGATCGTCCCGGCGCTCAGGTCGATCTGGCCCTTGAGCGCGCCGTGCCGGGCGCAGGTCGGGTCGGCGTGGTGCAGGTTGTGCCAGGACTCGCCGAAGGACGGGATGGCGAGCCACCACACCTGGCGGGACTTGTCGCGCGACTCGAACTCCTCGTCGCCGAACACGTGGCAGATCGAGTTGATGGACCAGGTGACGTGGTGCAGCAGACCGATGCGGACGACCGTGCCCCAGAAGAGGGCGGTCACGATGCCCTGCCAGGACCAGGTCAGCAGACCGCCCAGCGCGCCGGGCAGCAGGAGCGAGGTGAGCGCCAGGGCGGGGAACCACTTGTGCAGCTTGATGATGTCCGGGTCCTTGGCCAGGTCCGGGGCGTACTTCTGCCGGTTGACCCGCTCCACTTCGAACAGCCAGCCCATGTGCGCCCAGAGCAGCCCCTTGGACAGAGCCCAGACGCCGGTGCCGAAGCGCCACGGCGAGTGCGGGTCGCCTTCCTTGTCCGAGAACTTGTGGTGCTTGCGGTGGGCGGCGACCCAGTCGAGGACGGACATCTCGAGCGAGAGGCTGCCCGCGATCGCCAGGGCGATCTTCAGGGGCCGCTTGGCCTTGAAGGAGCCGTGGGTGAAGTAGCGATGGAATCCGACCGTGACGCCCAGTCCGGAGATGACGTAGAACACGAAGGCGATCGCGATGTCCGTCCAGCCCAGACCCCATCCCCAGGCGAAGGGCACCGCGGCGATGACCGCGAGGATGGGGGCTCCGACGACCACGCCGAAGATGATCAGATCGCCCCGGGACTTGCCTTGGGGCTCGAAGTCCGGTTTGGGCTGCGGTCCGGGCCGTTCGGTCAGGACGGTCATTGGCACCTCGCGTGTGGGGAAGATGTCTGGCTACGCCACCGTAACCTACGCCATCGTAAGTTAGGAATTTCGCCGACTGAATGTGGGGAAGGTGACGCTCCCACGCACATCTGGTGGCGAATCCACGTCTTGCTAGATCGGCAGTTCATCTGCTACACGGGCCATCGCTCGCGGCGTGAGATCCGGTCCGTCGACTGCGCGGATATCGGATGGTCTGCCCGGAGGGTTCGGCCGGATAACCGTCGTGCCCGGAAAGCCGCCGCGCCGAACGGCCCCGGATTCGGGATCATCGGCCGACCGTGTCCTGGCGTCACAGAGCGTCTTGGCGTCACAGATCCGGCGGGATCGGTATCGTAGGAGGCGGCTTGCGGCCGGGATCATCGGGCGTTCGCCAAACCTTTCCGGCGTTGGGTAATTGGCAGCCCGCAGGGTTTTGGTCCCTGTTGTCCAGGTTCGAGTCCTGGCGCCGGAGCGGCAGCTGAGGATCGGGTGGTTATGGGTGGGGCTGGATTCGATCTCAGGCCCGACAGGTAAGCTCACCTTGTCGAGCGGGTGACCGTGCGGTGCCCTGTGGGTGGCCGCCCGTGAACCGGAAGCCGACTCGTCTCTATCGTGACGCCGAGGGAGCCTCAGTCCGTGAGTGTGCCGCGTCCGGCCGCCGTCATCGTCCTCGCCGCCGGCGAGGGCACTCGGATGAAGTCGAACACCCCCAAAGTCCTCCATGAGCTCTGTGGCCGCGCGCTTGTGGACCACATGCTCGCCGCCGCCCGCGGCCTCGACCCCGAGCAGTTGGTCGTGGTCATCGGACACGCCCGCGACCAGGTCGAAAGCCACCTCGCCACCACGGCGCCCGACGCTCTCCCGGTCGTCCAGGAGAAGCAGAACGGCACCGGCCACGCCGTGAGAACCGCCCTCGAAGCAGTGGGCGACATCAGAGGAACGGTCCTCGTCACGTACGGCGACACGCCCCTGCTGCGCACGGAGACCCTCGCCGCGCTGCTGGAAAGGCATGCCGCGGACGGCAACGCCGTCACGGTCCTCACTGCGGAGGTCCCCGACCCGGCCGGGTACGGCCGGATCGTCCGCGACGCGGGCGGAGCCGTCCTGGAGATCGTCGAAGAGAAGGACGCGAGCCCCGAGCAGCGGGCGATCCACGAGATGAACTCGGGCGTCTACGCGTTCGACGGGCCGCTCCTCGCCGACGGGGTCAAGCGGGTCGGCGCGGCCAACGCGCAGGGCGAGGAGTACCTCACCGACGTCCTGGCCATCCTCCGCGAGGACGGGCACCGGGTCGGGGCGTACGTCGCGTCCGACTATGTCGAGGTGGAGGGCGTGAACGACCGCGTCCAGCTCGCCTTCGCGCGCCGGGTCCTCAACGACCGGATCCTCCAGGCGCACATGCGGGCAGGCGTGACCATCATCGACCCCGCAAGCACCTGGATCGACGCCGAGGTCAGGCTCGAGGCGGACGCGGTGATCCACCCGGCGACCCAGCTCCACGGCTCCACGAGAGTCGCGTCAGGGGCCGAGGTCGGCCCCGCGACCACGCTGACGGACACCGTCGTCGGCGCGGACGCCGTGGTGCGCAACGCGGTCTGCGACCGGGCCGAGATCGGCCCGCAGGCGTCCGTCGGCCCCTACGCCTACCTCCGGCCCGGGACGGTCCTCGGGCGCAAGAGCAAGATCGGCACCTTCGTCGAGGCCAAGAACTCGTCCGTCGGCGAGGGCTCCAAGATCCCCCACCTGTCGTACGTCGGCGACGCCACCATCGGGACGGGCTCCAACGTGGGCGCGGCCTGTGTCTTCGTGAACTACGACGGGATCAACAAGCACCGCACCACCGTGGGCGACCACGTCCGGGTGGGTAGCGACAACATGCTGATCGCTCCGGTGACCATCGGCGACGGTGCCTACACCGCCGCCGGCTCCGTCATCACCGGCGACGTTCCTCCGGGGGCGATGGCCGTGGCCAGGAGCAAGCAGCGCAACATCGAGGGGTGGGTCGTCCGCCGCCGCCCGGGGACGGCCTCGGCCAAGGCGGCCGAACAGGCCGTCGCCGAGCGGGATGAACAGGCGGAGCCGGAGACGGGCGCGGAGTAGTCGCGAGGCACAGTTCTGAGTGGTCACGGACAAGCGGCACCGCCGGACGGCGTGCGGCGTCCGCGGCATGAGCCGTACGGCATCGGTAATGAGAACAAGGCGCGGTCTGACCGCGTAACGCCCTCAGGGGCAGGCCAGGAGGACACCGTGGTTCAGCGGGGCGAGCGAACAGGACGGCACGGCGTCGAGCCGTGTGTGCGGGACCAGGCGACCCGTTACGGAACGGCCGGCCGGGGGGCTCGGCAGTCGAGGAGTGTGGCATGAGCGGCAAGAAGACGATGGGTGAGCGGAACCTCATGTTCTTCTCCGGACGCGCCCACCCCGAGTTGGCCGACGAGGTGGCCGCGAACCTCGCGGTCGAGATCACGCCCACGGCGCTGCGGGACTTCGCGAACGGCGAGATCTACGTGCGCTACCTGGAGTCCGTCCGCGGTTGCGACGCCTTCGTGATGCAGAGTCACACCGCGCCGATCAACCAGTGGATCATGGAGCAGCTGATCATGGTCGACGCGCTCAAGCGCGCCTCGGCCAAGCGGATCACGGTCATCATGCCCTTCTACGGCTATGCACGGCAGGACAAGAAGGGCCGCGGGCGAGAGCCGATCACGGCCAGGCTGATGGCCGACATGTTCAAGCAGGCGGGCGCCGACCGGCTGATGTCGATCGACCTGCACACCTCTCAGATCCAGGGCTTCTTCGACGGCCCGGTGGACCACCTGTTCGCGATGCCGGTGCTGATCAACTACCTGCGGGGCAAGCTCGACCCGGCGACCACGACGATCGTCTCGCCGGACACCGGCCGTGTACGGCTGGCGGAGCGCTGGTCGGACTCGCTCGGCACCCCGGTGGCGTTCATCCACAAGCGCCGCGACCTCGACGTGGCCAACCAGGTGAAGGTGCACGAGGTGGTCGGCAAGGTCCAGGGCCGGACCTGCGTGCTGATCGACGACATGATCGACACCGGCGGCTCGATCTGCAAGGCGGCCGACGCGCTCTACGAGCACGGGGCCACCGACGTCATCGTGGCGGCGACGCACGCGGTGTTCTCCGACCCCGCGGTGGATCGCCTCAAGAACTCGCGGATCTCCGAGGTGGTCGTGACGAACACGCTGCCGATCCCCGTGGAGAAGAGGTTCGACAGCCTGACCGTGATGTCGATCGCCCCGCTGATCGCCCGCGCCATCACCGAGGTCTTCACCGACGGCTCGGTCACCAGCCTCTTCGAAGGCGACAGCTAGTTCGCGAGAGGCGCCTCTAAGGCGCCCGGAGCCCGCGCGAGCGGAGCTCGCGCAATCGACACGGTAGGCTGTTCACGCTGCGCCCGTAACGCCTTCCGCTAGGGCGGATCAGGGTGGGTGCTCACCAATCGTCAAGCGACCCCTAGGAGATGTGCCATGTCCGAAGTTCGAATCGCCGCTGAGCTCCGCACGGAGTTCGGTAAGGGCGCCGCCCGTGCGATCCGCCGCGGGAACAAGGTTCCCGCCGTGCTGTACGGCCATGGCACCGAGCCCAAGCACCTGACCCTGCCGGGCCACGAGCTGCTGCTCGCGCTGCGTCAGGCCAACGTCCTCATCCGCGTCCACGGCGACGGGGTCGACGAGATCGCGCTGCCCAAGGGCGTCCAGCGTGACCCGATCAGGGGTTACATCGAGCACATCGACCTGCTCCTGGTCAAGCGGGGCGAGAAGGTCACCGTCGAGATCCCGGTCAACGTCACCGGTGACGTGATCGGCGGCGCCATCCTCGACCAGCAGCTGATCACGCTGTCGGTGGAGGCCGAGGCGACGCACATCCCGACCGGCGTCACCGTCGACGTCGACGGCAAGGACGTCGGCTTCGTCGTCCACGCGGCCGACCTCCCGCTCCCGGCGGGCACCACCCTCCAGGGCGACCCCGAGGCGCTGGTCCTGCACGTGATCGCCGCTCCGACGGCCGAGCTGCCCGCGGAGGGCGAGGCCGCCGCCGAGGGCGCTGCCGAGGGCGAGGCCGCTTCGGCTGAGTCCGCCGAGTAGCACCGATGTGAGACAGTCCTCCACAGGACCTCCTGTGGAGGACTTCTTCATGTGAGGAGACCGTGATGTCTGGGATCGCCGAGCCCGGTGATCAGCGATGGCTTGTCGTCGGCCTGGGCAATCCGGGGCCCGAGTACGCCGGGAACCGGCACAACGCGGGCTTCATGGTGGTCGAGGAGCTGGCGGCCCGGATGGGCGGCCGTTTCAAGGTCCACAAGTCGCGCGCCGAGATCGTCGAGGGACGGTCGGCCGGCGCCCGCGCCGTGCTGGCCAAGCCGTTGTCGTACATGAACCTGTCCGGTGGTCCGGTGAAGGCGCTGGCCGACTTCTACAAGGTCGCGCCCGTGAACGTCATCGTCATCCATGACGAGCTGGACATCCCCTACGGCGCGCTGCGCACGAAGCTGGGCGGCGGGGACAACGGCCACAACGGGTTGAAGTCGATCACCAAGTCGCTCGGGACGAAGGACTATCCGCGGATCCGCTTCGGCATCGGCCGCCCTCCGGGACGGATGGATCCGGCGGCCTACGTGCTGAAGGACTTCGCCACCGCCGAGCGCAAGGACCTGCCGTTCCTGGTCGATCGTGCGGCCGACATGGTGGAGTCACTGATCACGAGCGGCGTCGAGGCCACCCAGAACAGGTTCCACGCGGGGGATCTCAACCCTGTGAAGCCGCCCCGCTGATCCCGGCCAGAGCATCAGGTTCTGGAACAGCTCGGCCTGCTCCACGGCGTCGTCCAGCGCGTTGTGGGTGTGGCGGCGGTCCGATCGCACCTCGCGCGGCATCTGCCGCTTGGTCGACCACGCGACGGGGACGCCCGCCTTGGCGGTGTAGAGGGTCTTGATGTCGATGCACCGGGAGTGGCCGAACGGGCTCTCCCCGGTGAAGCGCAGGAAGTACCAGTACATCCACATCCAGTCGTAGGCCAGCGGGAACGCCGCCAGCACGGGGAGGTCGGCGCCGCACACCTCCCGGATCCAGGCCGTGGCGGCGGCCATGGCCTCGGCGGGGTCACGCCCCTCCTGGAGCAGCGTGTCGCGGTCGAGCCCGCTGACCGCCAGCGATTCGGCGACGAAGTCGTCGCTGATGGGCCTGAGCTCCGCGTAGAAGGTCGCCGATTCGGGATCGGTCTTCTCGAACCTCCTGCCGACCATCCTCCCCGCCACCGTCATGCCGATGCTGATCATGGAATATGGGCCCGGAATCGGGCCGTCGGCCTCGATATCGACAGAGATGTACGTTTCGGCTTTCACGAATTCTCCTCTAAGCCCCACCGGATGACCGCTAGCATTCCTCACTGTCAGTGACGATGCCGTTACGTGACGGCGCAAGGCGACGAGTGTGGAGGGTGCGTGCTGGACGGCGAAGTTTCCATGGTCGCCGCCGGCCGGGCGCGGGTGACGCCGGCGCATCCGATCCCGCGGCCGCCGCGCTGGGCGACGCGATACCGATTCCATGCGGCTCTGTCCGACATGACGTGTGCCCTTCTGGCCGGGGTCGCCGCAGTACTGCTCAGGTTCGGCGAGGTTACTCCTTATGCGGTCCCGTATGTGGTGCTGAGCGGAGTGCTCCCGCCCGTGTGGGCCGGCATGATCGGCCTCAACCGGGGCTACGAACCCCGCCTGATCGGAGTGGGGTCGGAGGAGTTCCGCCGGATCGCGCAGTGCGGGTTCACCCTCATCGCCGCGGTCGCCATCGCGGCCTACGTGACCAAGACCGACCTCGCCCGCGGTTACGTGGTCGTGGCGTTGCCGCTGATGACCGTCCTGACCCTCCTCGCCCGGTACGGCTTACGCCGCCGCCTGCACGGGCGCCGGCGCCGGGGCGAGGACTGCATGCGCCGGGTGGTCGCGGTGGGCCATCGCGCGGGCATCGCCGAGCTGACCATGAGATTTCGGCGCGAGCGCTATCACGGGATGGAGATCGTCGCGGCCTGCCTGCCCGCCGACTCGCCGGGGGAGATCGAGGAGGTCCCCATCCTGGGCGACTTCACCGACGTCCCCCTCGTCGTGCAGCAGGTGGGGGCGGACACCGTGGCGGTGCTCGCGTGTCCCGAACTCGACGGCACGGCGCTGCGCAGGCTGGCCTGGCGGCTGGAACGGACCCGCACCGACCTCGTCGTCGCCCCCGCCCTCATGGAGGTGGCGGGACCGCGCACCGCGATCCGTCCGGTGGCGGGGCTTCCCCTGCTCCACGTCGAGCACCCGGATCTCGCCGGCGCGCGCCAGTTGATCAAAACGGCCTTCGACCGGCTGGTCGCGGGCGTCGCCCTGGTCCTGCTCGCTCCGCTGATGCTCGTCGTCGCGATAGCCGTACGGGCGTCGAGCCCCGGGCCGGTGCTGTTCAGGCAGACGCGGGTGGGCAAGGACGGCGTGGAGTTCACGATCCTGAAGTTCAGGACCATGCGGAACGACGCGGAGGCCCGCAAGGTGGAGCTCGTCAACGACGGCCACGGCCTGCTGTTCAAGATCCGCCAGGATCCGCGGGTCACCCGCATGGGTGTCCGGCTGAGGAGACACTCGCTCGACGAGCTGCCCCAGCTGATCAACGTGCTGCGGGGTCACATGTCGCTGGTCGGGCCGCGCCCGCCGCTGCCGGAGGAGGTCGCGCGGTACCGCGACGACGTCCGCCGCCGGCTGGTCGTACGCCCTGGAATGACCGGCCTCTGGCAGGTCAACGGCAGGTCTGATCTTTCCTGGGAGGAATCGGTACGGTTGGACCTGCGTTACATCGAGAATTGGTCGCTGATGCTGGATCTGCAGATTCTCTGGAAGACCTGGTCGGCGGTCGCGGGCGGTGCGGGAGCTTACTGAATGACGATTAGGGACGACCACGCCCTCGCGGGTGACCTCGCCACCGAGGCGGGGGAACGGCTGCTCGCACTCCGGGCCAAGCACGGGTTCGCCGACCAGCGTGCGCTGAAGGACGCGGGCGACCTGATGGCGCACCGGTTCCTCACCGAGGCCCTGCAGCGGCTCAGACCGAGCGACAGCGTGCTGTCGGAGGAGGCGACCCGCGAGGAGCGGATGGATCCGCGGCGCCTGTCGGCCGACCGGGTGTGGATCGTGGATCCGCTCGACGGCACCCGCGAGTTCTCCGAGGAGGGCCGGTCCGACTGGGCGGTCCATGTCGCGCTGTGGGAGAAAGGCTCGCTGACGGCGGGGGCGGTGGCGCTCCCGGCCCAGGGCAGGACTCTGACGGCGGCCCTTCCGCCCGTGCTGGCCAAGCCCGGCGAGCGGTTCCGGATCGCGGTCAGCCGCACCCGGCCCCCCGAGTTCGTGCGGAAGCTCGCGTTCCTCGCGGGCGCCGATCTCGTCCCGATCGGCTCGGCCGGGGCCAAGATCTCGGCCGTCCTCACCGGAGAGGTCGAGGCGTACGTCCACGCGGGCGGCCAGTACGAGTGGGACTCCGCCGCGCCGGTCGCCGTGGCGCTCGCCGCGGGGGCGCACGCGAGCAGGATCGACGGCACGCCGCTGGTCTACAACCAGGCAGACCCCTCCCTGCCGGATATCCTTGTTTGCCTACCGGATCTGGCGCCAACGTTGCTCGCCGGCATCCGTGACCTTCATCGCTAATCTCCCGGAGGAAGCACCAATGCTCCAGCGTGACTACACGACGTCACAGCTCGACGTGCTCGAGGCCGAGGCGATCCACGTCATGCGCGAGGTCGCGGCCGAGTTCGAGCGGCCCTGTCTGCTCTTCTCCGGTGGCAAGGACTCGATCGTCATGCTGCGCGTCGCCGAGAAGGCGTTCTGGCCGGCGCCGATCCCCTTCCCGCTGATGCACGTGGACACGGGGCACAACTTCCTCGAGGTGATCGACTTCCGGGACCGCCGCGTCGCCGAACTGAACGCACGGCTGGTCGTGGCCTCGGTCCAGGCGTCCATCGACGCGGGACGGGTGATGGAGGAGACCGGGCGGCGCGCCTCGCGCAACCGGCTGCAGACCACGACCCTGCTCGACGCGATCGAGGAGAACGAGTACGACGCCGTGTTCGGCGGGGCCCGCCGCGACGAGGAGAAGGCCAGGGCCAAGGAGCGCGTGTTCTCCTTCCGCGACGACTTCGGGCAGTGGGACCCGAAGAACCAGCGGCCCGAGCTGTGGAACCTCTACAACACCCGGATCCGCAAGGGCGAGCACATCCGCGTGTTCCCGCTGTCCAACTGGACCGAGCTGGACATCTGGTACTACATCCAGCGCGAGGGCATCGAGATCCCCTCGATCTACTTCGCCCACACCCGCAAGGTGTTCGAGCGGGACGGCATGCTGCTCAGCGATGACGAGGTCGTCCAGCGGGGCGACGACGAGCCGATCTTCGAGGCGGTGGTCCGTTACCGCACGGTCGGCGACATGACGTGCACCGGCGCGGTGGCCTCCACGGCCACGACGGTCGAGCAGATCATCGAAGAGGTGGCGGCGACCAGGATCACCGAACGGGGAGCCACCCGCGCCGACGACCGCGCGTCCGAGGCCGCCATGGAAGATCGCAAAAAGGAAGGCTACTTCTGATGAACGGTCATTCCTTGCGTGGCGGGGTCATGGAAGATCGGCTGCGTCAGACTCGAAGGCTACTTCCGATGCGCGCTGATCTTCCTGATGCCGGCCGTACGAACCTTGGGGAGCACGAGTAATGGACATCCTTCGTTTCGCTACGGCGGGCAGCGTGGACGACGGCAAGTCGACGCTGATCGGGCGGCTGCTCTTCGACTCCAAGGCGATCTTCGAGGACCAGTTGGAAGCGGTCGAGCGCACCTCGCGCGACCGGGGCACCGAGTACACCGACCTGTCCCTGCTCACCGACGGCCTCAGGGCGGAGCGCGAGCAGGGGATCACGATCGACGTCGCCTACCGCTACTTCGCGACGCCGCGGCGGAAGTTCATCATCGCCGACACCCCGGGCCACATCCAGTACACCCGGAACATGGTCACCGGCGCCTCGACCGCCGACCTGGCGATCATCCTGATCGACGCCCGTAAGGGCGTGCTGGAGCAGTCGCGGCGGCACGCGTTCCTGACGACGCTCCTGCGGGTGCCCCACCTCGTCCTCGCGGTCAACAAGATGGACCTCGTCGACTACTCCGAGGCCCGGTTCGAGGAGATCCGCGAGGAGTTCACCGCCTTCGCATCGAAGCTGAACGCCAGCGACCTCACCTTCATCCCGATCTCCGCACTGCACGGCGACAACGTGGTCTCCCGCTCGGAGAACATGCCGTGGTACGAGGGCACCGCGCTGCTCCATCACCTGGAGCACGTGCACATCGCCTCCGACCGCAATCTCGTCGACGTCCGCTTCCCGGTGCAGTACGTCATCCGCCCGCACAACGCGACGAACCAGTCGCTGCACGACTACCGCGGATACGCGGGCCAGGTGGCCGGGGGCGTACTCAAGCCGGGCGACGAGGTCATGCACCTGCCGTCGGGCCTCACCACGCGGATCAAGTCGATCGACAGCTTCGACGGCGCGCTCGACGAGGCCTTTGCGCCCATGTCGGTCACCATCCGGCTGGAGGACGACATCGACATCTCGCGCGGCGACATGATCTGCCGTCCGCACAACCAGCCGCACGTGGCCCAGGAGATCGACGCGATGGTCTCGTGGATGGCCGACGGCGTGAGGCTGCAGCCCCGGTCCAAGCTGGTTCTCAAGCACACCACGAGGACCGCGCGGACCGTGGTCAGGGACCTGCAGTACCGCCTGGACGTCAACACCCTCCACCGTGACGAGACGGCGACCTCGCTGGGGCTCAACGAGATCGGCCGGGTGACGCTGCGCACCACGCAGCCGCTGTTCGTGGACGACTACGCCAGGAACCGCCTCACCGGCGGATTCATCCTGATCGACGAGGCCACCAACGGCACGGTCGGAGCAGGGATGATCGTCGACGCTCACTGAGTAGATCCTTTAGGGATCATCAGGCGCTCGATTACTCTCCGCGCTAGTGTCGTCACGTTCCGCATCCACTAGGTGGAGGGCTCGTGGCCGACGCTCAGCCGGTGATCTTTGTAGGGGGGCTGGGCCGTAGCGGCACCACCCTGCTCGAGCGCCTGCTCGGTGAGATTCCGGGCGTGGCACCGCTCGGAGAGGTCGTCCATCTGTGGGCGCGTGGCGTTCGCGCCGACGAGCCCTGTGGTTGCGGTCAGCCGTTCTCCCAGTGCACGTTCTGGAGCAAGGTCGGCTCCCGCGCGTTCGGTTACTGGCGTGAGAGCCGTGCCGTCATGCTGCAGGAGCTCCGCGCCCGGGTGGACCGCACACGCCGCATCCCGGGTTTCGCCGTCGGGCTGCTGACCCGGGAGGCCGAGCTCGCCGAGTACGTCTCGGCGTACTCACGGATCTATGCCGCCGCGGCCGAGGTCGCGGCGGCGCGCGTCGTCATCGACTCCAGCAAGCACGCCTCCCTGGCGTACTGCCTGTCCGCGACCATGGACCTCCGGGTCGTCCACGTGGTCCGCGACCCCCGCGCGGTCGCGGCGTCCTGGCGCAGGAGAGTGCGGCGGCCCGAGGACGGGCGGCCGATGGCCCGGTGGGCGCCCGCCCGGACGGCGATGCACTGGCTCGCGCAGAACCTCGCCTTCGAGGTCCTGCGCTGGAAGGGCGTCCAGGTCGTCCGCGTCCACTACGAGGATCTGGTGCAGGACCCCGTCGCGACGCTGACGGAACTGGCCGGCGACCTGGAGCTGACCGGCTCTCACGAGACGCTCGGCTTCATCGAGGACGGGCAGGCGCGGCTCGGGGTCGCGCACACGGTCTCCGGCAATCCCATGCGGTTCGCCGTGGGCCACATCGAGTTCCACGACCGCCGCGCCGCACTGCCGTTCCGGCAGCGCTGGCTGGTCACCGCGCTGACCTGGCCGCTGCTGCTGATGTACGGCTACCCCCTCGCATACTGATCGGAGCTCGTGATTTGAACCCGTCCGTGGGTGTCGTGATCCCCACCCGAGGAGACCGGCCAGGCTCGCTCGCCGCCGCGGTGGCCGGCGTGCTGGACCAGGCTTACAGCCGCCGGTTGCAGGTCGTCGTGGTCGTCGACGCGGGAGGCGCGTCGGTCGAGCAGGTGGCCGAGCAGGTGGGGAGCATCGGCTCCTCCCGGGGCAGCGTCCGGATCCTGCCGAACCGCCAGCGACCCGGCCTGCCCGGCGCCAGGAACTCCGGAATCGCCGCGCTCGAGACCGAACTGGTGGCCTTCTGCGACGACGACGATCTCTGGCTGCCCGGCAAGCTCGCCGCGCAGGCGGCCGCGCTGGCCGAGGAGCCGGAGGCCGACTTCGCCAGCTGCGCGATCGAGGTCGAGTACGGCTCACGCCGCGTCCCCCGCCTCGCCGGAACCGCCCGGGTGACGCGTGACCACCTGACGCGCTCGCGGATGATGATGGTCCACTCCTCCACGTTCCTGTTCCGGCGGGGCTCCATCTGGGTGGACGAGAGCGCCCCCGGTGGTCAGAACGAGGACTGGGACCTCGCGCTGCGCGCCGCGTGGCGGCACCCGATCGTCCATGTCGACCGTCCGCTCGTCCGCGTGCGCTGGGGCGCCTCGCAGTACGTCATGAAGTGGGCGGATCGCATCGCGGGCCTCGACTGGATGCTGGCCCGCCATCCCGAACTGGCGGCGGACGCGCATGGCGCCGCCCGGATCTACGGCCAGTTGGCCTTCTCGCACGCGGCTCTCGGCCACCGCCGTGAGGCCGCCCGCTGGGCGCTCAGGGCCTTCGCGGCCCGCAGGAGCGAGCCTCGCGCCGCCGTCGCCCTGGCGGTGGCCGGCCGGCTGGTCTCCGCGAGCGCGGTGCTGAGCCTGCTCAACGCCCGCGGTCACGGCATCTGATGGCCACTCGTTCGGGGGTGGCGCCCGCTCCGGCCCGCCGGCGTCGGCGGGGGCGAGTGGCGGTCGCCGGGGTCAAGGTCGATCCGCTGACCGAGGCCCAGGTGGTGGAGCACGTCGTCGCCGCGCTCGGCCGAGGTCGGGGCGGCCACCTCGTCACCCCCAATGTGGACATCTGCCGGGCGATTTCGCGCCACGCCGACCTGCGCGCCCTGGTCACCCGGGCCGACCTGGCGGTCGCGGACGGCATGCCGCTGGTGTGGGCGGCCCGGCTGCTCGGCCGGCCCCTACCTGAGCGGGTCACCGGAGCCGATCTGATCTGGTCGCTCTCCGAGGCCGCGGCCGCCGGTGGCATCCCGGTCTACCTGCTCGGCGGGCCGCCCGGGGTGGCGGAGACCGCGCGAGACGTCTTGTGTGAGCACTACCCGGGGTTGGTGGTGGCCGGAATCGACGCCCCGCCGTACGGGTTCGAGACGTGTCCGGAGGCTCTCGCCGAGGTGAGGAGGAGACTCGTCGCGGCCGGGCCGCGGTTGGTCTTCGTCGGGCTCGGGTTCCCGAAGCAGGATCGGCTGATCGACATGGTCAGGGCCGACCTGCCCGGGGCGTGGTTCGTGGGCTGCGGCTCCGCGATCGCCTTCACAGCCGGCGCCGTACGGCGGGCTCCCGCGTGGATGGGAGATCACGGGCTGGAGTGGTTGTTCCGGTTGCTGAGCGAGCCCGGCAGGCTGGCGCGGCGGTACCTCGTCGACGACCTGCCGTTCGCCCTCCGCCTGCTGGCCGTCTGCCTGCTGAAACGCCTTTGGCGGGCTCGTCGGTCGCTTCGCGGACGTCAATGATCAATACGTGTTTGCGATTTTCGCAATTCGAATCTAGGCTTTCGGCATGGCTGGGGAGAGAACGGCGGAGCGGGTGCGCCGACTGATCGCGGACAGTGGCATCACCCAAGCCGAGTTCGCCGCACGGGCGGGGCTCGACTCACCGAAGATGTCCAAGTCGTTGTCGGGCATTCGGCGATTCACCTCGCTGGATCTGGCGCGGATCGCTGATGTGGGTGGGGTCTCCGTCGACTGGCTCCTCGGCGGCGACTCGACTGTTCCTGCCCTGGCCGCACGCACCTCCATGGCTTCGTCCACGTCATCGGATACGGCTATCCGTGAGGCGGAACGGCTCGCCCAGATCCGGGCGGATCTGGCCTTTCTCGGATATCGGCAGGAGTCGTCCGCCTTTACGCCGGTTCTGAATGCGGGACGACCGATCGACCAAGGACGCAACCTTGCCGCCGAGGCTCGGGATCTCGCACGCAGCGGCGGGATCGATCCTTGTCGGCGGCGTGATCTGTCCGAAGTCGTTGAGGACCTCTTCGGGGTGGATATCGCGATCGTTCGCCTCCCGGACGGGTTCGATGGACTCGCCTACGCGGACGAGCAAACGCGGCTCATGGTGATCGGCACATCGGAGGTGCCCGCCCGTCAGAGGTTCACCATCGCCCATGAACTGGCTCATTTGCTTACCGGTGACAACCAGGGACTCCACCTGGACGCCGACCTTCATGACAGTGTTCACAAGCAGCAGCCCTCGGAAATCAGAGCGAACGCCTTCGCCGCCGAGTTCCTGCTTCCCGCGGAGATCCTTCGCGAGGAAGCCGCCCGGCTCGCATGGTCGGAGACCTCGTTCGCGAAGCTCGCCTGCCGCTTCTGGGTATCGCCGAGCACGCTTGCGTGGCGGCTGTTCAATCTCGGCCTCATCGATCGCCGGCTCTGTGACTCTTTCAGATCACTGAACGCCGGTCAGGCGGCTCATCTGGCCGATGCCGTGGATGTGCTGGCGGAGTGGATCGAGTTGGCGTCGCGTCCGCGGACTCCTGCCTCGCTCGTGCGTGGCACCTTCCAGGCGTATGCCGATGGAAAGGCGACGCTCAGGCCGTACGCGAATCTGATCGGCGTCGACACCGCCACGTTGCGGCAGGCCATCAGTGAAACGAGAGAGGAATCCCCCCTCGGCTCATGACCTGGTACTGGTTTCCCGACAACACAGTGCTGTGCAACTTCGCCTGCGTGGACAGCCTCCCTTTATTGGAGAAGACCCTGCGCGGTCGTGGACGCTGGACTGACGCGATCGCGTTCGAGGCGGCACAGTCCTCCCGCGTCTATCCCGGTGTGGCTGCGACACCTCATCAATGCAGGTCGGCACCGCTCGTGGTGCGGAACAGCTGAGGGGGATCCACTTGGTTGCGATGGAGAACCGGGTGTCGGACGAGCCGTTGGACTGGCCCGCCTTTGAGGGGGACGGCGAGCCAGTCGACGACGACGAGATCACCTCTGTGATCGTCAGTAGAGTCCTCGAAAGTTGATCGCCGAAGGTCATCCAATAGATCTTTGGCCCGGTTCGTATTGAGGCCCTTCCTGGAAGAGCAGCTCAGGCAGTCGGCAGGCAGGTCAGGGACTGGATGCGGGCGATCTCTTCAGGGGACAGGCGCCGGCGGTAGGCGCCGAGGGCCTGGCGGGAGTCCATGGGGCGGAAGGCCGTGCGTGACAGGCCCGTCCAGGCGAAGCCGCCCGATCGGGAGCGCCGTGCCGTACAGGCCGTGGTGATGCGCCGGGCGGCCCGGGAGGTCCACGGCAGCCCGCACCACTCGTAGAGGTCGCGAAAGCCGTCCAGGGGCGCGGAGGCGAGGTGTTCGAAGCCCACCACGCGGATGCCGGTCGAGCGGGCGGCCACCGCGTCGGTCACCTGACGGGCCGCACTCCACAGCGCGGCCGTCTTGGCGATGCGGTCCTTCGAGCCTGCCAGCGGGCGGAGCCGTTCGATACCGGGGTGGTCGCGCAGGAGCAGCGGCTGTCCCAGGAGTTCGTCGAAGGAGACGGTCCAGCCGAGCCGCTGCCAACTCGCCACGAACGAAACGGGATCCCGGACCAGGATGATCACCTGGCAGCCGAGCCGTTCGGCGAACCATTCCGCGGACAGGAGCGCGAAGGGATCGTCGAGCAGGGCGCGCCTGCCGCGGAGTGCGCCCATCCCGAACGCCGTGCCGTACTTGGCCATCCTGGCCAGGTCGCGTGGCCGCCTGTTACGGCGAAGCTCGGCCAGCCAGTGATAGCGGAGCGCGACCGTTCCGGAGAAGGCGTCCAGCCAGGGGGTCTCGTCGTCCGCGCAGATGTACTGGAACCGGTGGGTCACGGACGCGGCGAGCACCCCGGGGGAGCGGCCGGGCGGGCGTTCCGGGTTGAGCGGCTCGTTGACGTAGACCAGGTGCCCGCTCGCCGCGAGCATCTTGCCCACCCAACTCGTGCCGCTTCGGGGCAGCCCGGTGACCAGGACAGGTGGTCCGGAGGCCTTCACGCGGCGACCCCGCGCAGCCGGAACGCGCTCGCGGAGTGCCTGCCGAAGGGGCGCAGGCCGTAGCGGCGGGAGATCTGGACCAGCGGCAACGCGTTCTTCGCCAGCACCCCGGCCGACCAGCCGATAGCCGCCCCCAGCGCGCCGTGGGACGGCACCAGCAGCACGTCGACCACGATGGTCACCGCCACGGCGCAGGTGGTGTTGACCAGGCTCGCCGCCGTGCGTCCGGACGCGATGAGGACGACGTCGACCATGCCGCAGGCGGTGGCGACCACCATGGTCCCGGACAGCACCAGCGCGATGGTCACGCCGTCGGCGTAGGAGGGGCCGAACAACGGCAGCAACCACGGCGCGAGGGCCGCGTACCCGAGCCAGATCGGCCAGGTGAGCGCGACCAGCCACATGGTCGTGGTCTGGTAGAGGCGCCGGGCCCGCGCGAGGTCGCCGTCGGCGAGCGCCCTGACGAGATGGGGTTGCACGGCCTGCACCAGCCCCTGGTTGGCCAGCTGCCCGACGACCTTGAACCGCGTGGCCGCCGTGTAGACGGCCGCGGGGGCCGGTCCCGCCAGCACCGCGACGATCACGATGTCGAGCCGTTGGAACACCGCCTGGATCGCCGCGGCGGCCGACCTCGGCCCGGTGTACCGCCAGAACGCCGCCATCCCGCCCTCGCCGCGCCCGAACCTGAACGCCGTCGTCCCGCCTCCGCCGTGGCCGAGTGGGGGAGCGGTCGGACCAGGCAGGTGCCGCCGGAGCCACCCCGCCGCCAACACGGTGGCGGGGACCGCCGGCAGGGCCCACGCCGCCGTCAGGATCGGCAGGGAGGTGCCCACGAGGACACCGGCGGCGACGAGGAGGAGCTGGCCCATCGGCCGGCCGAGGCCGTCGAGCAGGAGCGTCGGCCGCATCGAGCCGAGCCCCCGAGTGGCCGACACCAGCACGTCCGCCAGCACGACGGCGGGCAGGGTCGCGGCCAGCGCCGGCCAGACGCCGTCCGGGACGCCGGTCAGCTCCGCCAGCTCCGCATCGAAGATCGTGACGGCGCACGCGGCGAGCGCGGAGACCGCCGCGACCGGGGTGAGCGCCGCCCACAACACCGTGCGGCCCGATGGCTCGTGTGGTCGCCTCGCCAGCGCGTAGATCAGGCCGTTCCCGGCGTCGAGCCGCAGGATTCCGGCGAGCATGAGGCACAGCGCCGTCGCGGTGAAGAACGCCCCCGCCGCGTCGGGATCGAGCGATCGCGTGATGAGCAGCACGATGAGGAACTGGCTCGCCGCTCCGCCTCCCGCGGCGGCGAGCCCGGCGAGGCTGCCGCGCGCCAGGCCGGAACCGGGTCGACGTGTTCCGAGGGCGCTCATCGGCGCCACGAGGGCTCCGTCCCGAGCCACTGCTGGAGAAGGGCGTCCCACGGGGCGAAGTGCGCGCCCAGCCGTTGGCGCACCGACAGTGGCATCTCGGAGGTCCGCGGCTGCGCGTTGTGCACCTCGAACACCGGGTCGCCCATCCGCGGCAGTCCCAGGAACTCCAGGACGCGGTCATAGACGGGGTCGGGCTCGCGGAAGAACGCGCCACTGTCGAGGACGAGGATCCGGTCGCGGCCGACGAGAAGCTCCATCCGGTTCAGCTGCTCGGCGTACCTGCCGCGGGAGACATAGGCGTGGTGCCGATGGGCGTGGCTCAGGTAGTGGGGGGATTCGCGCAGCCGCTCGGCCTCGCCCGCGAGCCGCGCGCTCTCCATGTCCAGTGCGCGCTCGAACGACGGCTCGGTCTCGAACCCCCGGGCGAGTTCGTGGGCGTGCGCCGACGCTGCCCGCTCGATCGGATCCCTGACCAGCGCGATCAGCTTGACACCCGGGAGGTTCCAGGCGATCCGGGCGGCCGCGAGCGGGTGGAAGAGGTAGTACGGCGACGACTCGAAGGCCTGGGTGCGGTGGCCGTACCGGCGCTGGAGCCGCTGCGCGGTGGCCTTGAGCGGGAAGTGCGCCTGGTACCAGGACATGTCGTGGTCGTAACTCACGTCGAAGTAGTGCACGCCCTTGCGCAACACCGGCTTGACGATCAGCGGATGCCGGGAGAGGGCGCGGTAGAGCGAGGTGGTGCCGCACCGCTGCGCTCCGACGATCAGGAACGACGGCAATATCCGCGCACGCGTCGTGAGCATGCCCGTGGTGAGGGAGACGGCATGAGCCGAGCGTTTCAACGTTGACCTCACAGCAGGCTCTCCAGATGATCGACCAGGGGGTTGAGCCAGAGGGACGAGGGGCCGAGCGGCTCGTGGCCGTCCCGGTGGTGCCGATCGGCAAGGGTGATCAGGTAGTGGGCGGCCGCCCGGCGGGCCTCCGAGGAGGACAGTCCGAACGGCTCCAGGAGCAGGCCGGCCTGTGCCAGGCAGGAGCGGGCCGCCACGGCAGGACGCATACGGCGCAGCGCCCGGTTGAAGTAGTAGTGGAGGGCGTCGAATCCGAGGGGGACGCCGGTGGCGAACCGTTCCCAGTCCCAGACGAGCAGCCGCCCGTCGGGGGCCGCGGACAGGTTCCAGGGAGCGAAGTCGCCGTGCCATCCCCACCCCGCGTGGTCGTGCAGTGGCCTGCCGCTCATCTGCGCGGACAGTGATCGTGGCCGGGCCGGCTCACCCCGCCCGCGTCCGCGTGCGGCCATGCTCCGCCGGCCGAGTGAGGCGATCTCGGCCACGGCGGCGTCGCGCAGCCCGCGCGGCACCGGCGCCGCGGTGACGGGAAGAGGGGAGACCACGAGCACCTCGAGCCCGCGCCACGTTCCGTGATGGACGACGGAAGGCGGCACGACCACCTTCATGGGGTGGTCCGTCAGCATCCGCAGCACCGCGCCCTCATGGCGGACGAGTTCCCTGGTCCGGTCCGAGTCGCCGATCTTCACGAACGCGATGAGCCCGTCCTCGCCGTGCGCCTCCAGCACGGGCTTGCGGTTCGCCCGGCGGGCGGGCCGTACGTGGACGACCGCGTGGACCCGTCGGTCGAGCACCTGGCTGAGGTGGGTCTCGATCGTGTCCGGGCCGTCCCACACGGGAACGCCGCGGCCGAGTGCCGCGTGCCACCGTGTGCGGGGGACCAGTCGCCGCGGCACGAGCCGATGCGGGAGCAGCGTGCGGGCGCCCTTCGAGGTGCCAGGCGGGTACAGCTGGGCCAGCACCTCGTGGAGGTAGCGCAGACGTGTCGGGGTGTCTCTCATGCGTTCCGCCAGAGGAGGGCGAAGGAGATCAGATACAGGCTCAGCGCGCTGATCAGGCCGTCGTAGACGAGCATGTAGAACAGCACGAGGATCATGACGAGGGTCCCCGCCTGCCCGATGGGCGTGCGGTCGTGCCAGAACCGGCGGACCGCACCCGCGAAGAAGCCCACGTACAGCAGGGCCCCGGCGAAACCCTGGCTGATCAGCAGCAGCCACAACTGGCCGTCGCTGCCCAGCGGGGGATGGCCGCACTCCTCGCACCAGCGCGTCTTGCCCGTCGTGATCGTGCGCTGGTTGCCGAAGGCGTTGCGGGTGTTGCCGTAGCCGATGAGGGGAGACGCGGCGGCCACGCGGACGGTGGAGGAGACGGTGAACGCCCGGATGTCGTTGCTGTGCGGGCTGTCGATCCGCTGGGCGACGATCGCGCTCAGCGGCGACAGGAAGAACGCCGCGCCCGCGAGGGCGGCGGCCGCCCCGACGAGCAGCGGGCGGCCGCGCAGGGCGAGGTAGGCGGCGGAGATGGCGAGCCCGATCCACAGGCCGCGGTTCAGCGAGTAGACGATCGGCACGGCGGCCGCCGCGATCAGCACCGCCGCCATCGCCCGCCGGTACGGCCCGCCGTACGCCCACCATCCGACCACGAACCAGATGACCAGGACCGACACGTTGCTGCCCCAGGCGTTGGCCCATTCGAACGGCGCCTCGGGACGGGGCGAACTGTGGCCGAGCACGTGCTGCACCTGCGCGGCCGTCGGGTGGATGAGGTTGCGCACGAACGAGTTGTCGCCGATCCACCCCGGCAGGACCGTCTCGAGCGGCGAGGTGAACTGGAAGCCGGGAGCCAGGACGCCCAGCAGTCCGCCGGCGACCGTCGTGATGAACAGCACGCCCAGCATCCGCACGAGGGTGAGCTGGGGAAGCTCGTCGAGCGAGAGGTTGCCCAGGTAGACGACCATGACGAGCAGCGAGGCGTAGACGGCGAGGCGCACGAGGTAGCCGGTGATCCGGCCGGGGCTGAGGTCGCCGTAGGTGCCGTCGGGCGTCTCGGCCAGCGTGACGGCGCTGATGAGGTATCCCGCCAGCAACAACAGCCACAGGCCGAAGCCCTTGGGCACCCTGATCGGCCGCCTGCGCCACAGGATCACGGCCATCGGCACGGCAAGCACGACGACCGCGAGGCCGCCGAGTCCGAGTGCCCACCAGACGGGATAGCCGATCAGCAGCGCGGCGACCGGCCACACCGCCGGCCTCACGTGACCTGCTCCGCCTGGCCGGGTACGGACACCGTCGGCCCCGTCGGCACGGCCACGACGCCCAGGACCCGCACTCCCTGGCGGGCCAGGTTCCGTACGGCTCCCGCCACGTCGGCGGACGTGGTCCGGCCGAGTGCCGCAAGGAGCATCGCCGCGTCCGGGCGGGCGCCGCGCCCCGTCACGACGGAGATGGGGGCGAGGCGGGCGAGCGCCGCGTCGAGCCCCGCGGCCATGGACGGGCCGTGGCCCTCGTCGCTGAGTTCTTCGAGGAGCAGCGTGTGGCGACCGTCGCCCAGCGCAGTCACCGCGACGGCCGCGAGTTCGTGGAAGATCGTCGTTTCCGGCCGGGTCGCGGTTTCGGCGAGCAGGGGCAGTCCGGTCAGGCGTTCCACGTCACCGGACCGGCGGAGCCGGGTGTCGAGCCGGTCCCGGGCGAACGCCGCTCCCGCGCCGCAGAGCAGGCCGAGGAAGAGCCCGCTGCCGAGGTAGATCGGGGCGCTGGGGGCGCTCGGCTCCGTGGGCGGCCGCGCGGGGCTGATGACGGTCCCCGGCGTGATCGCGACGGTCTTGAGGGCGTCGTACTTGACCGTGAGGCTGGACGCCTGGCGGGCCAGCACCGTCTGCCGGTGCGCGGCGATCGCCCGCGCGGCCGATCCTCGGGCCTGCGTGGGCACGGCGGCGGCGGCCTTCGCCAGATCGGCGTTCACCTGGCGCAGTTTGGCCGCGAGGACCTTCTGCTCGGCGGTCAGCGCGTCCGTGGCCGAGCGGAGACGGTTTCGCAGATACGCGTCGGCGAACGCCTGGGCGCCTTTCGCGGCCGATTCGGGATCGGCAGTGGTGAACGAGATGGAAAGAATGGCCGAATTGGGAGGCACGTCGACTTCGACCATTTCGCGCAAGCCGTCGGGATCCGTATATTTCAGGGCCTGGGCGGCTATAGAGGCGACCACGGTGGATTGTGCGATCTGTGACTCGGTGTCGAGGTTGAGGGGTTCTTTCTGCCGCGGGGTTATCAGATTGACCTGTTCCTGCATCCCGGTGGGGAAAACCTGCACCTGGGCGGCGGACGTATATGCGGCCGGCGTCTCCGACAACAACACGGCACCGCCAATCATCCCGGTGACCAGGCATGACAGGAATACTTGCCACCGCCTGCGCAGGACGGAACCGTACTCCGCGATGTCTCTGCTATGCGGTGAAAGAATCATGGCCAACTCTCCGTGCCCCTCGCCCGGAGTCGAACTATAGGCCGGTGAGAGGTTTTCCCCATCCACTATTGAAGATTTTCCACACAAGAATGACCGGATAGCAGCCGACTTTTCTCGGAAATTTCTAGACAGATGAGTTGGCAAGAATGGCCCACCGACCTCCCCCTCTTGGTGGGAAGGTGAACCCCCGCGGGGATCCGGACCACACGATGGGGGGAAACGGTGCGACGAACTGGGGGCGCCGGCTTGGCCGCACTTGCCGGCCTGGCCGTACTGATGGGGGCGGGCGCGGTGGGCTGCTCGGCCGCGTCGGGCACGTCGACGTCACGGGGGGTCGGGACGTTCCTCGACCAGACGCACAGGCCGCCGAAGGTCGCCAGTTGCGTGGTGACGGAGAAGCTGATTCCGACGTGTGGGGCGTGGTGGGGGATCGCGCCCGACGTCTTCTCCGGCAGGCGTCCGCTGCAGTCCGTCCAGACGGCCGAGCGGCGGATGGGCCGCCGAGCGGACATCGTGCACGTCTACCACCGGGGTGACGAACTGTTCCCCACGCCGCAGGAGCGCGCGATCGCTCAGGGTCCCCGTCTGCTGCTCGTCAACTGGAAGCCGGCGCCGGACCGTTCGTGGGCCCAGGTGGCCCGGGGCGAGGTGGACGAACGCATCGACGCGCTCGCCGGCTACATCACCCGGACCTTCCCCAGCCGCTTCTTCCTGACGATCCACCACGAACCCGAGGACGACGTCCGCTCGGGCGCGGGGTTCTCGGCCGCCGACTACGTGGCCATGTACCGGCACGTCGTCTCCCGCCTCCGGGCCAGGGGGGTGCAGAACGCGGTGACGGTGATGACCTACATGGGGGCGCCCAACTGGGCGTCCAAACCGTGGTTCGAGTCGCTCTACCCGGGCGACGACGTGGTCGACTGGGTCGCCATCGACCCCTATGCCGACTCCCAGGTGTCCGACTTCGCCGGCATGGTGAACAAGACGCGCCCGGACTATCCCAAGTGGCCGGGCTTCTATCGGTGGATGCAGGGACGCTTCCCGGGCAAGCCGATCATGATCGCCGAGTGGGGGGCCTTCGAGCGGTCGGGATCGCCCAGGTTCAAGCGCGACTTCTACCAGTCCGTCGCGCGGCAGATCGACGACTACCCGCAGATCAAGGCGCTGGTGTACTTCGACTCGCCGGTGGCTCCGCGCGGCGACACCCGGTTCGACACGACTCCGGGGGGCAGCCGCGCGTTCGCCGAACTCGGCCGGGAGCCCGAGTTCACCGGCACGCGCGTCCCCACCCGCTGACCTCGAGAGCGGGGACGCCGCGGCTCAGCGGATCCAGCCCCCGGAGGTGAGCAGGTTGAGCACCGTGCTCACGGAGCGCTCGACCGTCATCCCCGTGGTGTCGAGCACGAGTTCGGCGTCGTCGGGCTCCTCGTACGGATCGGAGATCCCCGTGAACTCGGGGATCAGGCCCGCCCGGGCCTTGGCGTACAGGCCCTTCCTGTCGCGGCGCTCGCACTCCTCCAACGGCGTCGCGACGTGGATCAGCAGGAAGTCGGCGCCGACCTCCTCCGCCATGGCCCGCACCTCGTCGCGCGTGGACGCGTAGGGCGCGATCGGCGCGCAGATGGCGAGGCCGCCGTGCCGGGCGACCTCCGCCGCGACGAAGCCGATGCGCCGGATGTTCAGGTCGCGATCCTCCCGGGAGAAGGTGAGCCCGGCGGACAGCAGTCGCCGCACCACGTCGCCGTCCAGGTAGGTGACCGTGCGCCCGCCCCGTTCGAGCAACGTGTCGCGCAGGCCGCGCGCGACCGTCGACTTGCCCGAGCCCGACAGGCCGGTGAAGAACACCACGAGTCCCCGCCGGTGCGGCGGTCCCGGGATGACGATGGGGGCGGGACCGGCGTAGTGCTCGGTCGCTCCGTAGTTGCGCGCCACGTGCTCGCGCAACTCCAGGTCGATCTCGGTGTCCTCGCGGGGCGCCAGCGGCACGGCGACCACGGTCGATCCGGGAAGCCGCTCCGACGCCTTGAGCGCGGCGCGCACCACCGCGGGCCCGCCCTCGCCGAACACCAGCGGCATCAGCACGACGGTGGCCTCCAACTCCTCGGCGGTCGCCGCCACGTCCTCGAGGACGGTCGAGTCGAGAGGCCCCCGCATGGTCACGGCGAGGATCTCCCCGTCCGGCAGATCCTTCCGGACCTCGTCGGGCGTACGGCGAAGCCGGGCGAACGGCCCGAAGACGGGCACGTCGAGCGCCTTCACGGGGCCTGCCGCATGGTGACCGTCCCGCTCCTCCACGGTCAGCACGGCCACCGCCGCACCCTCGGGATCCTTGAGCGTCACCCGGGCGCCGGGCGGGACGTCGTCCGGAAGGGCGAGCGTGATCGGGTCCGGCCAGGGCGTCCCGTCGGACAGCGTGCCGTTCTCGGCCACCGCGCTCGCGTCGGCCGAGGTCAGGAAGCCGGTCAGCGGCGCGAAGGCCCCGGAGAGCAGCAACTCCAGATCGGCCAGCTCCCGGGCGTCGGGAGTCCACTCAGTCATTCGTCTATTCCGATCGATTCGGTCGGCAACACACTTCGTGTCGTTCGGACGCATAGCGGGAGGGTGCGCACGGCGTCTAGAAGCCGACAGTATTCCTTGGAGGTGACTGTGGACGCCGCAGACGAGCGACGTTTCCGCGAGTTCGTGTCGGCACGCTCGCCGGCACTGATGAGGCTGGCGTTCCTCCTGACCGGAGGCGATCAGTACACCGCCGAGGATCTCGTGCAGACCGCCCTCGCGAAGGCGGTCGTGAAATGGCAGCGCATCGACGACCCCGAGGCGTACGTCAAGCAGATCATGTACCGGCAGCAGATCAGCTGGTGGCGCCTGGCCTGGAGACAGCGGGAGACCACGACGGCCAGCCTGCCGGAGGGCGCGACGGCCGACGACACGAGCGGGACCGAGTTGCGGCTCGTGCTGCGGCACGCGCTCGCCCGCCTCACGCCCCGCCAGCGGGCCGTGCTCGTCCTCCGGTACGCCGAGGACCTGCCTGAGGAGACGGTCGCCCGGCTTCTCGGCTGTTCCGTCGGGACGATCCGCAGCACGGCGCACCGGGCGCTGGCCCGGCTGCGCGTGACCGCGCCCGAACTCGCCGATTTCCGACTTTCCGCCAGCGAGGTGACCTCATGACGCCGCGAATCCTCAAAGAGGCCATGGACGAGTGGTCACGGGAGGCGCGGGTTCCCACGGATCTGGCCGACCGGGCGTTGCGGGGGCGCCGCCGCGGGCGACTCGGGATCGTGACGATCGCCGCCGTCGCGACGGCCGCCGTGATCGTCTCGGTCGCGCTGGTCGTGCCCCGGCTCGGCCCGCGCGAGCCCGCCGCCACGCCCACCCGGCACGAGGTGATCCATCTGGCTCCGGCACACCGGCCACCCGCCAAGGTCACCAGCGGGGACGACACCGACGGCAGCGTCCTGACGGACGTGGAGAACTCCCCGCCCCAGAAGATGGTCGCGGCCGGGCGCCTGGCCCTGTCGGCCTACTGGACGGGGACAGGGCGCGATACCCGCAACGGCCCCGATATGCGCGGCGGCACGTGGTACCTCCTCGACCCGGCCACCCGGACGTACCAGAAGACCCCGTGGGCGTACCTCAACGTCGCGCCGGGGCTGCGGTACGCGGCGGTGCTGGAGAAGACCCTTCCCGCAAGCAGGATCGGCGTCTACGACACGGAGACCCGCAGGGTGCTCGCCTGGATCCCGGTCGAGCGCCCTGTCGGCGGGGTCGTCTGGTCGCCGGACGGCACCAGGCTGGTCGCCACGACCTATGACGGGGATCCCGACCTGCCTGAGGCTTCCACACAGTGCCCACCGGGCCGCGGGGATCGGGTCCCGGGATCGGGGAGCCGTGCCCCGAGCGCGAATCGGATCCGCACCAGCCGCACCGGGTTCTACGTCATCGACGTGGCGACCGCGACCGCGGGTGACTTCCACGCCGTCGATCCCTGCTCGGCCCCGTCCTCGAGATCGCGGCGCGACTTCGCCTGGAGCCGGGACGGCAGCCTCCTGTACGAGCTGGGTGGCACCGGGGAACGGCCCGAACTCTTCTACGACCTGAACGGCAGGCCGCACGACCCCGGCGTCGATTACGCCGGGCAGTCACAGGCCGGCGTGTCGCCAGACGGGAAGCTGCTCGTGGGGGAGCAGGGCCCGCCGACGTCGATCACCGAACTGGCGACGGGGAAGGTCGTCGCGCGGCACCGGGAACTTCCGTTGTCGGCCTGGGCGGACGACGACCATCTCATCGGACGGGGCTGCGCGGGCGGGTGCGGCGACAAGTTCGACGACGGGCTGGTTCTGGTGAGCGTGGACGGCAGGCGGGCCGTCCAGCTGTGGCGCCACCGCTGGGACCCGCAGTCCCGGATGTGGTGGCTGACGGCCCTCACCCTCCGCTAGATGAGGCGGGCGAAATGGTTCTGGGGCTTGCGGATGACCATGCAGACCTCGTCGTTCGTGCCGGAGAGGCGGTCACCGGACAGGGCGGCGACGGCGCCGCAGACCGCTTTGACGAGCCCGGCGTGCGGCCCACTCCGGGCCGGCCCGGTCGCGCCGGAGTAGTCCTCGGCGATCATCAGGCCGCGCATCAGGCAGTACGCCTGGATGCCCTCGCGGGAGGCGATCGGCTCGTAGACCGCCGGCAGCGGGCCCACGGATCCGGCGGGCATCAGGCTCCTCCACAGGGCCCCCCGCAACCAGGAGGGCGTCATCCGGTCGCAGAAGCCGTACGCCGACCGGCGATCCCTGGCCTTGATCAGCAGCAGGCCGCCGGGCCGGAGCCCTCCGACCAGACGGTCGAGCACGAGTTCGGCGTTGTGGATGCGTTCCAGCAGGAACGACACGTAGACCACGTCGAAGGAGCGGGGCGGGACGGGCACCTTGCGCATGTCGTCGAGGTACCACGCGTCCAGGTCCTGGCGTGAGGCGGCGTGTGCACGCAGCGGCGGCAGGTCCTCGTCCACTCCCGTGACCAGGGGATCGGATCGGCCGACGTCCAGCGTGCCGCCCCGTCCGCATCCGGCGACCAGGATGTCGAGGCGTCGTCCCAGTTGCTCGGTCCACTGCTCGCGGACTCGCTGACCGAAAACGTCATCCTCGCCGACGGGCGACCACTGAACCTCAGGCATGCCACTGAGAGTAACCACCCAAGTGCAATGAGTAGAGCATTTGCGGTGCCGGGGTTTCGGCGGCTTCGGGGCTCCTGCCCGGTGCGGGGGCCGACGGGCGTAGCCTGGGTAACCCCGGTCCATTTCTGGCTCGGGCCATTTCGCTTGCCGTCGTGGGGCTCTGAAGGCATAAATGTCTCTTTCCGGACTGCTCGATCTTGTCGCCGCCGAACCGAAACTTGCCGCCGTTCTCGAAGGAGCCGGCGGCTCCGCCGATCCCGGCGCCGACCTGATCGCGCCGTCCGCGCTCCGGCCGCTGGCCGTGGCCGCCCTCTCCCGTGTCCGTCCCGTGCTCGCGGTGACCGCGACCGGCAGGGAGGCCGAGGACCTCGCCGCCGCCCTCACCGGGCTGGTCGACGAGAGCTCTGTGGCGGTCTTCCCCGCGTGGGAGACCCTTCCGCACGAACGGCTCTCGCCCCGGAGCGACACGGTCGGCCAGCGGCTCGCCGTACTGCGCCGCCTGGCCCACCCGGTCGCGGGCGACCCGAACGCCGGGCCGCTCCAGGTTGTCGTCGCCCCTGTCCGCTCGTTGCTGCAGCCGATCGTGTCCGGCCTCGGCGACCTCGAGCCCGTACGGCTCAGCGCGGGCGACGACGCCGACCTCGACGACGTCGTGGCGCAGTTGGTCGGCAACGGCTACCACCGCGTCGACATGGTCGAAAAGCGTGGCGAGGTCGCCGTCCGCGGCGGCCTGCTCGACGTCTTCCCGCCCACTGAGGAGCACCCGCTCCGGCTGGAGTTCTGGGGCGACACGGTCGAGGAGATCCGCTGGTTCAAGGTCGCCGACCAGCGCTCGCTGGAGATCGCGCAGGACGGCCTGTTCGCCGCGCCCTGCCGTGAGCTGCTGCTCACCGACGACGTACGGCTACGCGCCCGCGAGCTGGGGGAGGAGCACCCGGCGCTGAAGGAGGTGCTCGACCAGCTCGCCGAGGGTGTGCCGGTGGAGGGCATGGAGGCGTTCGCCCCGGTCCTGGCCGGCTCGATGGACCTGCTGCTCGATCACCTGGCCGTCCGCTCCGCCGTGTTCGTCTGCGACCCCGAGCGCATCCGGAGCCGGGCCGTCGAGCTGGTGCGGACCAGTCAGGAGTTCATGGAGGCGTCCTGGATCACCGCCGCCGCGGGCGGGGAGGCGCCGATCGACCTCGAGGCGGCCGCGTTCCGGACGCTGGAGGACGTTCAGGGCCACGCCCGCGAGCTGGGCCAGGCGTGGTGGAGCATCGCGCCCTTCGGTGACGGTACCGAGCTGGACGCCCATGACGTCGAGGCCTACCGCGGCGACACCCAGCGCGCGCTGGCCGACATCAAGGGCTGGCTGGGCGCGGGCAAGTCGGTCGTGCTGCTCAGCGAGGGCCACGGTCCGGCCGACCGCATGGTCGAGCTGCTCAAGGGCGTCGACGTGGCGGCCAGACTGGCGCCCTCGCTCGACGCCCCGCCGCCGCGCGACGTCGTCCAGGTCACCACCGGCCGCCTCGACCACGGATTCGTCATCCCCGGCCTGGCCGTACTGACCCATCTCGACCTGGTCGGGCAGAAGGCGTCGACCAAGGACATGCGCCGGCTGCCGTCGCGGCGCCGCAACATGGTCGACCCGCTTCAGCTGAAGGTCGGCGACCACGTCGTGCACGAGCAGCACGGCGTGGGGCGCTACATCGAGATGGTCCAACGCACGATCCAAGGGGCGACCCGGGAGTATCTCGTCATCGAGTACGCCAAGGGCGACCGGCTCTACGTGCCGACCGACCAGCTCGACGAGGTCACCCGCTACGTCGGAGGAGAGGCGCCGACCCTCAACCGCATGGGCGGCGCCGACTGGGCCAAGGCCAAGACCAAGGCCAGGAAGGCCGTCAGGGAGATCGCGGGCGAGCTGATCCGGCTCTACTCGGCCCGGATGGCGTCCCCCGGCCACGCCTTCGCGTCCGACAGCCCCTGGCAGCGCGAGATGGAGGACGCCTTCCCGTACGCCGAGACCGGCGACCAGCTGGAGGCGATCGACGAGGTCAAGCGGGACATGGAACGGCCGGTCCCGATGGACCGCCTGATCTGCGGCGACGTCGGGTACGGCAAGACCGAGATCGCGGTGCGGGCCGCGTTCAAGGCGGTACAGGACGGCAAGCAGGTCGCCGTGCTCGTGCCGACCACGCTGCTCGTCCAGCAGCACCTGTCGACGTTCGGCGAGCGGTTCGCCAGCTTCCCCGTCACGGTGAAGCCGATGTCCCGCTTCCAGACCGACGGCGAGGTCAAGGAGACGATGGAGGGGGTCAGGAACGGCGCCGTCGACGTCGTGATCGGCACCCATCGGCTGCTGTCGCCCGAGGTCAGGTTCAAGGACCTCGGCCTGATCATCGTGGACGAGGAGCAGCGGTTCGGCGTCGAGCACAAGGAGGCCATGAAGCACCTCCGCACCCAGGTCGACGTGCTCGCCATGTCGGCCACACCGATCCCGCGCACGCTGGAGATGGGCCTGACCGGCATCCGCGAGATGTCCACGATCCTCACCCCGCCTGAGGAGCGCCACCCGATCCTCACGTTCGTCGGGCCGTACGACGAGAAGCAGATCGCGGCGGCGATCAGGCGCGAGCTGATGCGCGACGGGCAGACCTTCTTCGTGCACAACCGTGTGCGCAGCATCGACAGGGTGGCCGCGCGGCTCCACGAGCTGGTCCCCGAGGCGCGGATCGCCGTCGCCCACGGCCAGATGAACGAGCACCAGCTCGAAAAGATCATGGTGGACTTCTGGGAGCGCAACTTCGACGTGCTCGTCTGCACCACGATCGTCGAGTCCGGCCTAGACGTGCCCAACGCCAACACGCTCATAGTGGACCGGGCGGACAACTACGGTCTGTCGCAGCTGCACCAGCTCCGCGGCCGGGTCGGGCGGGGACGCGAGCGCGGCTACGCCTACTTCCTCTACCCGCCGGAGTCCCCGCTGACCGAGACCGCCCACGAGCGGCTCGCGACGATCGCGCAGCACACCGAGATGGGTGCGGGCATGTACGTCGCGATGAAGGACCTGGAGATCCGCGGGGCCGGCAACATCCTCGGGGCGGAGCAGTCGGGATTCATCGCCGGCGTCGGCTTCGACCTATACGTGCGGATGATGTCCGAGGCCGTGCAGGAGCAGAAGTCGAAGCTCTCCGGGGAGCCCGAGGTCGAGGAGCGGACCGACGTCAAGGTCGAGTTGCCGATCAACGGGCATGTGCCCCACGGTTACGTGACGTCGGAGCGGCTGCGGCTCGAGGCATACAAGCGCATCGCCGCGATCGCGTCCGAGGACGACATCGCCGCCGTCCGCGACGAGCTGACCGACCGGTACGGCAGGCCGCCGCAGGAGGTGGACAACCTCCTGGAGGTGGCGCGGTTCCGGATCAAGGCCCGCAAGGCCGGGCTGACGGACGTCACTCTGCAGGGCCAGCAGATCAGGTTCGCCCCCGTGGTCCTGCGGGACTCTCAGCAGGTGCGGCTGCAGCGGCTGTACCCGCGGTCGATCGTCAAGCAGGCCACCGAGGTCTTGCTGGTTCCGGTGCCGAAGACCAAGCCCATCGGCGGTCAGCCCCTGCGGGACCTGGAGCTGCTGAAATGGTGTGGAGACCTGGTCGACGCCATGTTCCTTGAACCGATACGGGTACAGTGACCGCGGATTGGCGGTCTCACGGCGCTCGCGCGAGATCGCGCAAAAGACAGAGAACCGGCACAATTGCCTGGCCGGTGTCCTCGGGAGGATCGTTCGTGAAGTCATATCAAGTGCGCGTCGCCGTGGCCGTCGCGGTGGCCGGTGTCGCATTGAGCGCGTGTGGCCCCGTGCAGGCCGGCGCCGCGGCCATCGTGGGCAAGGAACGCATCGCCGCCAGCGACTTGGACACCAAGATCCAGGACTTCCGTAAGGATCTGGCCGCCCACAAGATGACCGAGGACCAGCTCGGCCTCAGGATCCCGCTGACGCAGCTGATCCTGCTTCGGCTGGCCAACGACGAGCAGTACATACAGCTCGGCAAGCAGCGGGGCATCGCCGTCACCCAGCGGGACATCGACGACGTCATCGCGTCGCAGGGCGGCCAGTCGCAGACGGACGCGGCGCTGCTGCAGAGCGGTGTCCCGCTTTCCATGGGCCGGGAGTTCATCAGCTCGCTGATCATCCAGCAGAAGCTGGTCGAGCAGGCGGGCGGCGGGGTCGACCAGCAGAGCCAGCAGCTCGCTCTGCAGAAGGTGACCCAGGAGGCCGACTCCAAGGTCCCGATGCGCTTCAGCCCGCGCTACGGCAAGTTCGACGCCCAGCAGGGGTTCCTGCCCGACGAACGCTTCGGCAAGGTTCCCGCCCCCGAGCAGCCCCCCGCCGCCGCCCCTCCCGCGTGATCATGCATACCTTCGGTGCCGGCCGTACGGACCTGCGCGAACTCACAGCGTGATCATGCACAAGTTCGTGAAAAGGCCCCCTCGCCTGCCACAACTCATTTCGTGATCATGCGCGGATTCGTAAAGTTCCACGCTGACCTGCGGGAAGAAGATTCGTGATCATGCAATTGCATGATCACGAATCGCGTTTCCCCTGCGTGGCGCACCTTCCAACGAACCTGCGCATGATCACGCACGGAGAAGTGGCTGGTCGGAGTCGAATTCACGAACCTGTGCATGATCACGCGCGGGGAAGTGGCCGGTCAGGGGCCGATTCACGAACCTGTGCATGATCACGGCAAAGAGGGAGAGGGAGGCTGAGGGTATGGCGTTGGTCGTTGTCACCACTTCTCCGCGCGTGGCTCCGGGGCTGCTGACCGGGCAGGCATGGGCGGCACTCCGTTCGGAGCGCGTCCTCACCGGGTCCGCCGGCCATCCCGTCCTCCCCTATCTGGAAGAGGCCGGAATCCACGTCGACGTCGTGACCCCCGACCCGGCCGCCCTCGCCGCCGAGGGCAGTACGGGCACGGTCGTCTGGCTCGCCGCCCAGGACGGCGACGAGGACCTGATGCGCTCCGTCGGCCACGCCGCCATCGCCATGGCCGACCCGCCCGTCATCGAGGTGATCCCCGGCTCGTACGACCTTCCGGGCGCCAGGTTGCTCGATCTCGTCCAGGTCATGGACAGGCTCCGCCGCGAATGCCCGTGGGATCGCAAGCAGACCCACGAGTCGCTCGTCCCCTATCTCGTCGAGGAGGCCTACGAGGTCCTGGAGACGATCGACCAGGGGGACTTCACGGCGCTCAGGGAAGAGCTGGGCGATCTGCTGCTCCAGGTGATGTTCCACTCCCGGCTGGCCCAGGAAAGGGGTCAGGAGAGCGGCTTCGACATCGACGACGTCGCGACGGGGATCGTCGAGAAGCTGGTCCGCCGCCATCCGCACGTCTTCGCCGACACCGCGGTCTCCGGCGCCGGCGAGGTGAGCGACAACTGGGAGACGATCAAGTCGGCCGAGCGCGCGGCCAAGGGCGAGACCGACTCCGTGCTGAGCGGCGTGCCCATGGGGCAGCCCGCGCTCTCCCTCGCCGCGCAGATGCTCCGCCGGGCCGGACGCGCCGGCGTCCCCGTCTCACTCGCCGACGACCTCCCCGACACGGTGGGCGCGCGCCTGTTCGAGCTCGTACGGCTCGCGCAGGACGGTGGGCTCGATCCCGAGGCCGAACTGAGGGCTGTGACGCGCGAGTACCGGCGGCGGATCGAGGAGTGGGAGACCGAATCCTGACAGATGAGACACGCCGGGAGAATGGGCTGCCCCCGAGCCGTGAGGGCTGGTAAGGACCGGTAGGCTCAGCAGGCAAACTGCCCGCGACTTTGCTAGGAGCGTTCGTGGCTGCCATCGAGGCCGTTACCGCCCGCGAGATCCTCGACTCCCGGGGGAACCCCACGGTCGAGGTCGAGGTATTGCTGGACGACTACAGCACCGGCCGCGCCGCCGTCCCGAGCGGTGCTTCCACCGGCCAGTTCGAGGCCGTGGAGCTTCGTGACGGGGACAAGAAGCGCTACCTCGGCAAGGGCGTCGAGAAGGCCGTCCTCGGTGTGACCGACGAGATCGCCGACGAGATCATCGGCTTCGACGCCGAAGAGCAGCGCCTGATCGACCAGACCATGCTCGACCTGGACGGCACGCCCAACAAGGCCAGGCTCGGCGCCAACGCGCTGCTCGGCGTCTCGCTCGCCGTGGCCAAGGCCGCGGCGGACAGCTCCGACCTGCCGCTGTTCCGCTACATCGGCGGGCCCAACGCCCACATCCTGCCCGTGCCGATGATGAACATCCTGAACGGCGGCGCGCACGCCGACTCCAATGTGGACATCCAGGAGTTCATGATCGCCCCGATCGGCGCGGAGACCTTCTCCGAGGCCGTCCGGATGGGCGCGGAGACCTACCACACGCTGAAGTCCGTGCTCAAGGAGAAGGGCTACGCCACGGGCCTGGGCGACGAGGGCGGCTTCGCGCCGAGCCTGCCGTCCAACCGCGACGCGCTCGACCTGATCATGGTGGCGATCGAGAAGGCCGGCTACACGCCGGGCGAGGACATCGCGCTCGCGCTGGACGTGGCGGCCACCGAGTTCCACTCCGGCGGCGTCTACACGATCGACGGCAAGGGCGTCTCGGCGGGCGAGCTGATCTCGTTCTACGAGGACCTGGTCCGCTCCTACCCCCTGGTCTCCATCGAGGACCCGCTGGACGAGGAGGACTGGGAGGGCTGGAAGGCCATCACCGCCTCCCTCGGCACCAAGGTCCAGATCGTGGGCGACGACCTGTTCGTCACCAACCCGGAGCGGCTGGAGCGCGGCATCCGCGAGGCCGCCGCCAACGCGTTGCTCGTCAAGGTCAACCAGATCGGCACCCTGTCGGAGACCCTCGACGCGGTGGACCTGGCCCACCGCAGCGGCTACCGCTGCATGATGAGCCACCGCTCGGGCGAGACCGAGGACACCACGATCGCCGACCTGGCCGTCGCCACCAACTGCGGCCAGATCAAGACCGGCGCGCCCGCGCGGTCCGACCGGGTGGCCAAGTACAACCAGCTGCTCCGCATCGAGGAGCTCCTCGACGACGCCGCCCGTTACGCGGGTCGCGGCGCGTTCCCCCGCTTCCAGGGGTAACCCGGAGGGGCGCAGCAAGCCGTACGGAACCGGAGACGGAAACCGGAAGGGGTGTCGCGTTGGCGAAGCGACCGCAGCTCACCGGGCGAGCGGCCATCCTCGCGGTGGTCGTGTGCGCGATTTCGATGAGCCTCGCCTACCCCATCCGGGAGTACGTCGCGCAGCGGCGGCAGATCGCGCAGCTCGAGCAGCAGCAGACGCAGGCCCTCAGGAACCTGCAGAAGCTCGAGGAGCGCCGCAGGCAGCTGGAGGACCCGGAGTACATCAAGCGCCAGGCCAAGGAGCGGCTCCATTACTGCGAGCCCGGCGCCAAGTGCTTCGTGGTGCTCAACGCGGGAGAGGGCAAGGCCGCGGCGAAGGCGGGGGCCAAGCCGGCGGAGAAGGCCCCGTGGTATCTCACGCTGTGGCAGTCGGTCGAGGCGGCCGACAGCGGGCAGGACGCCGTCCAAGCGAGTGTGCAGACGGGCCAGGAGTGATGGCGAGGAGTTCGACAGTGGTGGATCAGGCCGATCTGGCCGCGGTGGAGGCCCAGCTCGGGCGTTCTCCGCGCGGGGTGCGGGCCGTCGCGCACAGGTGCCGCTGCGGCCTGCCCGACGTGCTGGAGACCGCTCCGCGGTTGCCCGACGGATCGCCGTTCCCCACGCTGTTCTACCTGACCTGTCCCAAGGCGGCGTCGGCCATCGGCACGCTGGAGTCGTCGGGCCTGATGAAGCTCATGCAGGCCAGGCTGGCGGAGGACCCCGAGCTGGCCGCGGCGTATCTGGCGGCCCACGAGGACTACCTCGCCCGGAGGGATCGGGCCGCGAGCGAGGACGGCCTGGAGCCGCTTCCCCGCGACATGCAGACCGCCGGCGGCATGCCCGACCGGGTCAAGTGCCTGCACGCCCTGGTCGCCCACGAGCTGGCCGTCCCGGGAGCCAACCCGTTCGGCCGTGAGGCCCTCGACGCCCTGCCCGAATGGTGGGCGGAAGGGCCCTGCGCCGAAGCCGGGGAATCGTCGTGAGGGTCGCGGCCGTCGACTGCGGCACGAACTCGGTGCGCCTCCTCATAGCCGACATCGCAGACATCGCGGACGCCGCACGAGAGGCCGGTGAACCGGTCGACATCGAGCGCCGGATGGAGATCGTCCGCCTGGGTCAGGGCGTCGACCGCACCGGACGGCTCGCGCCCGAGGCCCTGGAGCGCACGTTCACGGCGATGCGGAGCTACGCCAAGCTCATCGCCGAGCACGCGGGGCCGTCCGGATGGATGCCGGTCCGGGTCGTGGCCACGTCCGCGACCAGGGACGCGTCCAACCGGAGCGAGTTCGTGGCCGGGGTCACCGAGATCTTCGGCGTCGAACCCGAGGTGGTGACGGGCGAGGAGGAGGCGCGGCTGTCCTTCACCGGCGCCACGAGAGGCCAGGACACCGGGGAGCCTCCGTACCTCGTGGTGGACATCGGCGGCGGGTCGACCGAGTTCGTCGTCGGCTCCGGCGCCGTCGAGGGGGCGTTGTCGGTGGACATCGGCTGCGTACGGCTGACCGAACGGCATCTCAAGGCAGATCCGCCGGAGCCTGAGACGGTGGAGGCGGCGATCGCGGACATCGAGGCGGCCATGGACCGGGTGGAGGCCGTCGTGCCCGTCAGGGACGCGCGGACCCTGGTCGGTCTCGCGGGCTCGGTCACCACGGTCTCGGGCATCGCCCTCGGCCTGCCCGTCTACGACCCCGCGAGGATCCACCACTCCCGCATCCCCGCCGCGCAGGTCCACGAGGTCTCCGCGCGGTTGCTCGAGATGACCCGGGAGGAGCGCGCGGCCATCCCGGTCATGCATCCCGGGCGCGTGGACGTCATCGGGGCGGGCGCGCTCATCCTCGACCGCATCGTCCGCCGGTACGGCTTCGCCGAGGTCGTCGTCAGCGAGCACGACATCCTCGACGGGATCGCCTGGTCCCTGGTCTGACCACGATTCGTCTCCTCGAATCGTGAAGATCTTGCCGCTATTACGCAATGCATAGTACTGTGCGTCGCGTGGACAGCAGCCAGCTCCTCAAAGGGGTCCTCGATGTCGCCGTCCTCGCGGTGCTCGCCAAGCGGGACAGCTACGGCTATGACGTCGTGCGCAGTCTGCGTGAGGCCGGCCTGGAGGACGTGGGCGACGCCTCGGTGTACGGCACACTGCGCCGGCTCTTCAAGGCCGGGGCGCTCAACTCCTATGTGGTCGCGTCCGACGAGGGCCCGCACCGCAAGTACTACGGCCTGAACGACGTGGGCAGGTCGCTCCTCACCTCGTCGGCGACGACGTGGACCTCGTTCGCCGCCACCATGAACCACCTGCTCAAGGAGGTTGCCTCGTGACCACCCCCCCGTTGAGCCCGGGCGCGTACGCCGAGGCGGTGCGGGCGGCGCTCGCCGACCTGCCCGCCGCGGACAGAGAGGAGATGCTCGAGGATCTCGACGACCATCTCATGGAGGTGGCCGCCGAGCCCGGCATGACCTTGGAGGATCGCCTCGGCTCTCCCGAGGCGTACGCCGCGGAGTTGCGGGCCGCCTATGGGGGCCGGCCCGCCCGTCCGCGACGGCGTCTCACCGAGCGGACGCGCAACCGAGCCGCCGGCCTCCTCGGCACGGCTCACGCCCGGTTGATGCAACTGCCGCCGTACCGGCAGGCCGCGGCCTTCGCGCCCGAGTTACGGCCCGCCTGGTGGGTCCTGCGCGGCTACGCGGCGGCGCTGCTCATCCTGTCCGGGATCGGACCGCGTCGGCTGGTACCCGGAGACGTGGCGGCGTGGGTGTTCACCCTCGCGCTGGTCTGGGCGTCGGTATGGGCCGGGCGCCGGGCCGTGCCCGGAGTCCCCGGCTGGGAGCGGGCGCTGCTACTCGGCGCCAACGTCGTCGCCGCGATCGTGGTGCTGGCCACGATGATCGATCCGCCGGTTCAGAGCTCGGGATCCGTCGCCTTCGACGGCGGAGCACCCGTTCCCTACGGCGTGCAGGTGGAGAATGTCGCCGTCCTGGACGGGGGCAGCGTCTACAACATCATCCCGTACGACGAGAACGGGGCCCCGCTGCACAACGTGCGGCTCTACGACCAGGACGGCAGGCCGATCACCACCGACCCGGAGTCGTACGGCCGGGCGATCGCCGTCCCCTGCGAGGGCGAGCCGCCCATGCGCAACTCCTATCCGCTTCCGCTCATGCCGGAAGGGGCCTGGGTCGACCTGCCGCCGGGCGACGCCTCCGCGTGCGTCACGCCGAGCCCCGTGGCGTCGCCGACGGTCACGCCGTCGTCGACCGGCTCTCCGTCGGCCGGGGCCACCCCGTCTTCGCCGGAGGGAGTCACGCCCTCTCCGTCGCCCTCCGCCACACCGTCCGCGTCACCCACCAAGGCGAACGGGAAGTGAGAACAGGCCCCGCATGATGGCGCTCGGCCACCACACCAGCTCACCGGGGTCGGTGGCGAGCGCGAGACGGGGGAACCGGCGCAGCACGCTGCCGATCGCGACCTCCGCCTCGACCTTCGCGAGGGCCGCGCCGATGCAGTAGTGCGGCCCTCGCCCGAACCCGAGATGCGGTTCGCCGATCCTGCCGGGGGAGAACGCGTCGGGGTCGGGGAACACGGAGGGGTCCCGGTTGGCCGCGAGCAGGGACACCAGAATCGGATCTCCGGGGAGCATCCGCTGCCCGCCGATGACGACGGGTTCGGTGGGGAATCGCCAGGTGGCGTTCCGCACCGGGCCGTCGTAGCGGAGCATCTCGTCGACGACATCGGGGAGCAGGGAGAAGTCGGCGCGGAGCGCCGCGAGCTGCTCCGGGTGCCGTAAGAGCGCGAGAAGGCCGTTGCCGATCAACGCGACCGTCGTCTCGTGGCCCGCGATGAGCAACAGGAACGCCGTCGACGTCAGCTCGTCGGGATGGATCTCGCCCCGGTGGGAGCGCCGGACGAGCTCGGTGAGCAGGTCGTCGCCCGGCCGGGTGCGCTTGAGCGTGACGAGATCGCTCAGGAACTTCTCCAGCCCGTCGGTGGCGAGGGAGATCTGCTCGACCTCGGACGCCGCCGCCGAGTCGATCACCGAGGCGAGGTGGTGGAAGGCCTCACGGTCCTCCTCGGGCACGCCGAGCAGGTCGCAGATGATCGTGATCGGCAGCGGGTAGGCGAGGTCGGCGACCAGATCGGCCTCGTCGCCGTCCAGGCGGTCGAGCAGGCCGTCCGTCACCTTCTGCGCGCGGGCTCGCAGGCCCTCCATGCGCCGGGGAGTGAAGGTGGCGCTGACCAGCCGCCGAAGCCGGGAGTGGTCCTCGCCGTCCGCGTTGATCATGTGGCGAGCGAGGGAGGGGCGGTGGTCCAGCGGCAGCCCGAGGCTCGCGGCGCGCCACTCGGGTGAGCCCGACGCCGGATCCTTGGACAGGGACGGGTGGGTGAGCGCCTCGACGGCGTCCTCGTATCGGGTGACAAGCCAGGCCTCGCACCCGGGCAGCGGGACTCGGGTGACGGGGGCGTTGCGCCGCAGCCACTCGAACGCGGGATAGGGGTCGGCGTCGAATGCGGGGCCGAACAGTGGGGGGCACGAGTCGGTGGACACGGGCGAGTATTTACCCCGGCATACCGGAGAAAAGTCGTGGAGAAGGGCAATATCCGGTGATCAGCGAGACCGCGGCCACGCCGCCGGCCCCCTTGCTGGCACGATCGGATCCATGAGTCGCGTACCTCCCGGAACCGGTTGGCCGGACGATCCCGCCCGGCCCGACACCCCTGTCGCGCACGACCCCCTGGAGGTCGCCGCGCTGGCGACGGACAGCGGGACGCTGGCGGAACTCACCGCCCGGCAGTCGGTGTGCCGGGCCTGCCCGCGACTGGTCGAGTGGCGGGAGTCCGTCGCCGACGTCAAGCGGCGGGCGTTCGCGGAGGAGACCTACTGGGGCCGCCCCATCGCCGGCTGGGGGGACGACAGGCCGCACACGCTCATCGTGGGGCTCGCCCCCGCCGCGCACGGTGGGAACCGTACCGGCCGGATCTTCACGGGGGACCGCAGCGGGGACTGGCTCTTCGCGTCGCTGTACCGGACCGGCCTCGCCGTACAGGAGACGAGCGTCCGCGCGGGCGACGGCCAGCGTCTGATCGGCGCGCGGATGATGGCGGCTGTACGGTGTGCGCCGCCCGCCAACAAGCCGACGCCGGAGGAGCGGGACTCCTGCTTCCCGTGGCTCACCCGAGAACTCGCGCTGGTGGCGGAGTCCACACGGGTCGTCGTGGCCCTCGGCGGCTTCGCCTGGCAGGCGGTGTGGCCGGCGCTGCGTGAGGCCGGTTTCACGCTGCCCCGGCGACGCCCGCCCTTCGGCCACGGAGTCGAGGTTCCCCTCTCGTACGGCTCGGCACCCGTGACGCTGCTCGGCTGCTACCACCCGAGCCAGCAGAACACGTTCACGGGACGGGTCACGGCGGAGATGCTCGACGCGGTGTTCGCGCGGGCGGTCGCGCTGGGCTGTCCGCACCCTGGTCACCACCCTCGCCGAACGCCCCCTTCGACGGCCGCAGGCGAGGCCCCTGCTCACACCGCCGACGATCGCTTGTGAATGCTTTCACGAGTGTGAAGTCGGTCACGAAGAGAAATTCTCGTGACCTTCGTAAAGGAAGAAGGCGCTGACCAGGCTGAATCGGAAAATATCGAAGAAGTTTCGCTCTGAGCGGATTGGCGCTGATGCCGTCTCGTGACGTAACCTTGTGAATGCTTTCACAAGCAATCGAGGCACGAAGGGCATCCGTGGTGAACCGCAAGCCGAAGCACATTGTCATCGTCGGCGGTGGATACGTGGGCCTCTACACCAGCCTGCGCCTCCAGCGCACGCTCCGCCGTGAGCTGCGTGACGGGAGCGTTCGGATCACGCTCATCGATCCGCAGTCCTACATGACCTACCAGCCGTTCCTTCCCGAGGCCGCGGCGGGCAACATCTCGCCGCGCCACGTCGTGGCCCCGCTGCGCCGGGTGCTCCCCAAGGTCCGGGTCCTCAACGGCAAGGTCTCCAAGGTCCACCACGAGGCCAGGACGGTGACCTTCGAGCCCTCCGTCGGTCAGTCGCGGGAGATCGAGTACGACGTCGTCGTCATGGCCGCCGGCTCCATCTCGCGCACGCTGCCGATCCCCGGCCTGGCGGACGCCGCGATCGGCTTCAAGACCGTCGGCGAGGCCATCGCACTGCGCAACCGCGTGCTGGCCCTGCTCGACCGGGCCGACTCGAGCGAGGACGAGGAGGTGCGCCGCCGCGCCCTGACCTTCGTCGTGGTCGGCGGCGGCTTCGCGGGCATCGAGGCGCTCGCCGAGCTTGAGGACATGACCGAGGACGCGATCAAGTACTACCCGAGCATCCAGCAGAAGGACCTGCGCTGGGTCCTCATCGAGGCGAGCGACCGCATCCTGCCCGAGGTCGGCCCCGAGATGGGCGAGTGGACGGCGGAGGAGCTCCGTGAGCGCGGCATCGAGCTCAAGATGAAGACCCTCCTCAAGTCCTGCGAGGGCGGCCTGGTGAAGACCTCGGACGGAGACTCCTTCGAGTCGGCCACGATCGTCTGGACGGCGGGCGTCAAGCCGAGCCCGGTCGTCAACTCCGGCGACCTCCCGCTCGACGAGCGCGGCCGGATCATGACCACGACCCGCCTCACGGTGGCCGGGGTCAAGGGCGCCTTCGCGGCCGGAGACGTCGCCGGCGTGCCCGACGTGACCAACCCGGGCCAGTACTGCGCGCCCAACGCCCAGCACGCCGTCCGCCAGTCCAAGGTCCTGGGCGACAACATCACGGCCTACCTGCGCGGGGAGAAGCTGAAGGATTACCGGCACAAGTACGCCGGATCGGTCGCCGGTCTGGGGCTCCACAAGGGCGTCGCGAACGTCTACGGGGTGAAGCTACGCGGGATCCCGGCGTGGTTCATGCACAGGACGTATCATCTGTCGCGGGTGCCTACGGTGAATCGTAAGGTCCGCGTGGTGGCCGACTGGACGTTGTCGCTGTTCTTCAAGAGGGAGACCGTCTCGCTCGGCCAGCTCGAGAACCCCCGCGACGAGTTCAGGGCCGCCGCTCAGAGCGGTCCCGCACGCTAGATCGTCACCGTACGGCCCGCGCTCCGCATCCGGGGCGCGTGCCGTCCGGCGCCCGAGCACGATGCCGGCCACCCCTTCCGTCGGCGGTGCGGTCAAACGTGACTGCGACGGAGGGTGGGACGAAGGTGGGGCTCTACGCTGTAACTGTGATCGGGAGGGACCGCCCGGGCGCAGTCGCCGAGGTCACGAGAGCGGTCGCCGGTGGTGGTGCCATCGGTGACTCCTCGATGAGCCTGCTCGGCGGCCATCTCGCGATGACCTTCGTCGTCTCGGCCGGCCTCTCCGGTGATCTCCTCGGTGAGAGCCTGACCCGGGGCATCCCCGGGTTGGCCGTCGCCGTGACGGATCTCGCTCCCGCGCCGGTCGCCCCGTCCGCCGCTCCCGGCTCGGCCGTCCCACCTGTCCCGGCGGCGTCGTCCGGGGATCTCACGGACGACGGTCCTCCCGGGCTCGCCTACGCACTGACTCTCCACGGCCCCACCAGGACCGACGTCCTCCCGGTGGCCACCGGCCTGCTCGCAGAGGTGGGCTGCGCCGTCACCTCGATGACCACACGAGTCGCCGGGAACCTGTTCGTCCTGGTGGCGGATGTGGAACTGCCCGCCCAGGCTGACGTGGCCTCGCTGATGCGGGCGATGGCCGCGGCCCTGGACGGATTCCGGATCGCCTTCCGGCCGGCCGACCCGGCGGTGATGTGATGGAAGACGACAGGCGTACCTGTCTGATCGAGGGGGTGGTCACCGCGCCGCACCATCTGCTCATGACACCGGCGGCCTCTGTGGACCCGTCCGATGCCGTGGTGTCCTCCGTCGTGCGCCACCTGCTGGAGGTCATGCGCAGTACGCCGGGGTGCCGCGGCCTGACGGCCCCCCAACTCGGCGTCGGATGGCGGCTGATGTGCCTCGACGTCTCCGGCCATCCCTCGACCCGGTCGTGTTCGGGGGAACTGGTCATCGCCAACCCGGAGGTCGTCGAGGCGGCCGACTGGGACGTGGCCCGCGAAGGCTGCCTGTCGGTGCCGGGCCTGGCCGCGGAGGTCGCCAGGGCCACTCGGATCACGGTCCAGGGCGTACGACCAGGCACGGGTGAGCCGATGACGCTTCACGCCGACGCCTTCGAGGCCCGTTGCGTCCAGCATCAGATCGATCATCTGGACGGCCTGCTCTTCCTGGACCGGGTCGCCGGAACGAGAGCCATGCACGCTGTCCGGAAAGGGGGACAAGCGGCGTAAGGGCTAACCAGTTACAGATGAGTGGTCCGTGGCATATGATCGCGGCGCCCCCGTAGCCCAACGGCAGAGGCAAGCCCCTTAAAAGGGCTGCGTTGTGGGTTCGAGTCCCACCGGGGGCACAGTTTCCGCCAAGCATGAGCAAGCCCGCGACATGGACATCAGGTCGCGGGCTGATCTGTGTTTTCCGGCGGTCCATGGCTGACATCGACCGACCACGGGCGGCCGTGCCCATGGTGTGCCCGTGAGGTCACGTCGCTTTCAGGGCGGCATCGACACGTTTCCTGGCCTGCTCTTCCTGGTGGCCCGCTGCCGCTTCGCGGTGGGTCGACAGCAGACGAGAGATCAGGCAGGCCCGGCCCATAGACGGTCGCGATGGCCAACCCAGCAGAAATTCTGCTGGTTTGGCCGTGGTGCGAACTTTTGGAAGCTCTGCGGGAGAGAAGGGCTGAACCATCCCCCCGACTGAGAAGAGGCCGCTCATGACGAAGGAGCCCAAGCGGTGCTGCCTGAGATGACCAGCCCACCCGCGGTTTCCTCCCCGGCCCCGGACGACGCCGAGGTGATCGCGGCCTCCCTGAGCGACTCCGAGCGCTTCGCGACCATCTTCGACCGGCATGTCGAAGAGATCCATCACTACATCGCCCGCAGGGTCGGTACGGACGCGGCCGACGACATCGTCGCGGAGACCTTTCTGGCGGCCTTCCGGCGACGGTCCGTCTACGACGTGTCCCGCTCCGACGCGCGCCCGTGGCTGTACGGCATCGCCACCACGCTCGTCGCGCGTCATCGGCGTTCCGAAGTGCGGCACCTGCGGGCTCTGAGTCGCACGGGGGCGGACCCGCTGCCGGAGTCGCTGGCCGACGGCGTCGTCAACCGGCTCGTCACTCATGACCAGAAGCGGCGGCTGGCGGGGGCGCTGGCGACGCTGGGACAGGGTGACCGCGATGCCTTGCTGCTCGTGGTGTGGGGCGAGCTGACCTACGAGGAGACCGCTAGGGCCCTCGACATCCCCTTGGGAACCGTGCGCTCGCGTCTGAACCGGGCGCGCCACAAATTACGCGCCCAGCTCGGTCGAAACGACCTGACGAAGGAGACCCACGATGGATGAGCTGCACATGCTCGCCGAGCTGCGCAGGGACACGCCGCCGATCCGCACGGGCGCTTCAGGCGCGGCCCGCGCACGGCTGCTCGAGGAGATGACGGCTCCCAGCCGCGGCCGCGTCCGGTTGAGGCCGATCATCGTGCGAGCGGGCGTGGTCGCGGCGCTGGCATCGGCGATCATCACCGCGATCGCCGTGCCGCGGGACACCGGTGGAGACCCCGCAAGGCCGGGCGTGGTCACCAGGCTGGCCGGGGCGCAACCCGCCGTGGCGGCTGTGGCAAAGCGGGCGCGTACCGCGGCGGAGAAGCAGTCGACGGAGAAGGTGCCCGCGGACTCCTGGACGTACGTGCGGACGCTGCAGCGGGAAACCGAGTCGCACGACTTGTCGGACCTGCGGGATTGGTACACCGCGGATGGCCGCTGGAACGCCGGCATCGACGATGACGGCCGTGTCACGGTTTCGGAAATCGATCCTGAGCGTGATGTTCCGTCCGCTGCCTTCCTCCTGGGCGCGCCGACCGAGCCGGAAGGCATGGCACGGCACGTCTACGCGGAAGTCGACAGGATCATTGCGGCGGAGCGCGCGGGAGGCATCCGCTCATCGACCGTCGACACCTCGCGCGGGCGGGACGTCGCCGCGTTCGCACTGGTGAAAGAGGCGTTGAAGAGGTATTACGTCACGCCGCGCCAGCAGGCGGCCCTGTACGGCGCGCTGGCCTACATCCCCGGCGTGACGGTGATCGAGGACGTCGAGGACGCGGCCGGGCGGCAGGGCCAGGCGTTCGGCATCATCGACACGCAGTCAGTGCGGTCGGAGATCGTCTTTGACCGGCGTACCTACCGTTATCTGGGGTCTCGCTCCGTGTTCACCGAGGACTACACGGAACCGCCGCCTCCGCCCGGCGTGGACAGCGACTACGACCCCGACAGCCCGCTGCACTTCGCGAAGGGCACCGTCGTCGAGTTGACCGCGAAAATGGACGCCGCCGTGGTCGACGGCCCGGGTCAACGCCCGTGAGGCCCCGGGACCCGGGCGCGAGCCGTACCAGAAGCGGGACACCAGGTCAGGCGAAGTCCCGGGCATGGTCGCGGACCCACTCGCCGAACGTGCGGGCGGGCTTGCCCGTGACCTGCTCCGCAGTGGGCAACGAGTCGGACGCGGTGGGGCCGGTGAGGCCGGAGTCCTCGGTCTCCGATCGGCCGGCGTCGTTGCCCGCGTAATCCTCGAACCCGGTGAGGAAGCGGGCGTTCGCCGCGGCGAAGCCGCCTTGGGCCAGATACATCTCGCGAGCCTGGGCGGGGGTCACGACCTCCAGGCGGATGTCCTGGCCGATGGCCTCGGCGATGGCGCGGACCTGGTCACGGCGGCTGATGAATTCGGGGCCGTTCAGGGTGTAGGCGGCGCGCTGATGCCCGCCCTCCAGGAGGGCGGCCGTGGCGACGTCGGCGATGTCCCGCTCGTGCACCGGATGCCAGGCCAGGTCGGGGAACGGGTCGCGGACGACCCGCTCGGCCCGGATCGAGGGCCCCCACAGCCACAGCTTGTTCAGCATGAACTCGCCGGGCCGTACATGGGTCCACTCCATGCCGGAGGCCTCTACGGCCTGCTCCACGGGCAGATGGAAATCGGTGTCGTAGCCGGCGGTCACCGCGCCCGACGACAGGACGACCACGCGGCGGACTCCGGCCTCCTCGGCCAGATCGACCACCTCGGGCGCGGTCGCCGCGAACGGAAACAGATACATCCTGGTCACGCCGTCCAGCGCCTGACGCAGGCTCTCCGGCCGCGCCAAGTCGCCCTGAACCACCTCGGCCCCCTGGGGCAGGGCGGCCTGATCGGGATTCCTGCTCAGCGCCCTCACGGCGACGCCCGCCTGGAGGAGTTGCTCGGTGACGATCCGGCCTACGTTTCCGGTTGCGCCGGTAACGAGAATTCGCATTTCTCCATCTTCGACTGCGAAAGCTCGCCCAGGCAAACGTGAACATACCATTCACATTTCATGTCTGACCTGCGGAAACGCGCTATTTTCAGGTATTCGAATTTCATTTTCGGTGCGGTGGTGATGGCGGGGTGAGGGCCGCGGCCCGGCCGTGCGACCGGTCCGCTTGACCCTCCGGGGTTGATGTATGACCCCCTAGGGGTTATATAAGGGGTATGCCGAAAATCAACGTGTACCTGCCCGACGAGCTGGCCGAGGCGGTCAAGGAGGCGGGCCTGCCGGTCTCCGCCGTCTGCCAGCGAGCCCTGGAGCAGGCCGTACGCAGGGTGACCGCCATCCGGGAGGCCGTCGTGGGCGAGCTGGAGCTCGACGATCCCGCAGGACGGATGGGGCACTTCACCGCGCGTGCCAGGGCCGTCTTCAAGCTCGCTCTGGAACGGGCGCGGGAGCGGGGAGCCGCCGCCATCGGGACGGAGGACCTGCTCGCCGCCATGCTGGCCGAGGGGAACAATCTGGCTCTCCACGTCCTGCGCGCCATGGAGATCGATCCGGAGGTGGTCGGGCGTGACCTCGCCCGGCAGCTTCCGGACAGGCCCGAGGCCTCCGGAGACGAGGCCGTCCGGCGGTTCAGCGGCCCCGCAGCCAACGCCCTCGAGTTCGCCGTCACGGAGGCGCAGACGCTCGGTCACAACTACATCGGCTGTGAACACCTGCTGCTGGGGTTGGTCGCGGAGCCCGACGGAACGGCCGGGCAGGTCCTCCGTACGAGAGGCGCCGAGGCCCGCCTCACCCGCCGTGCCGTCGTCGCGGCCCTCGCCGGTTACGTCCACCTCCGGGCGCAGACGCAGAGCCCGCAGACGCAGAGCCCGCAGACACAGAGCCCGCAGACACAGGGAGCGCAGGCGCCGGGCATGGACGCCACGGCTCAGGAGGGCGTGCTCGCGCGGATCGGCGAGCTCGTCCGCCAGGAGCTGAGGCCGCTGGCCGAGCGCATCGAACGGCTCGAACAGCACGCGGGCATCACGGGCCCGGAGGCCTGACATGGCGCGGGTGTTGCTGCTCGCGACGGGCGACATGATCGCCTACTCGTCCGGTCCCGGGCGTCCGGGGCTGGCGTCCGGAGCGGACCTCCTGCGGACCGTGCCTGCCCATATGCGGACGATGGAGGTCGTGGCCGAGGACGTCATGGCCGAGCCCAGCTGGGACATGTCGCCCTCCGCCATGCTGGCCCTGGCCCGGCGGGTCAGGTCGGCCATTTTGGCCGAGGACTTCGACGGGGTCGTGGTCACGCACGGCATCGACACCATGGAGGACACCGCCTACCTCACCGACCTGCTCGCGGGGCCCGCGGCCCGCCGGGGGGCGATCGTGCTGACCGGAGCCGTGCGTCCCCTGGACGACCCGTCCGCCGACGGGCCGGGCAACCTGGCGGCCGCGCTTGCGGCCGCCGCCGATCCGGCCCTCCGCGGGGCGGGAGCGGTCGTCTGCCTCGGCGGCGAGTTGCACGCGGCCCGATGGGTCACCCTGGCCGACGCCGCCGGCGTTCCGGCGTTCTCCTCCGCGCCGTTCTCTCCTGTGGGCCGCGTGGTGGAGGGCAGAGTCGAGATGCTCGCCGCGCCTCCGCCGAGGCCGCCGGATCCTCAAGGAGAGCCCGAGTCGCACGTTGCCTTGATCAAGACTTATCCGGACATCGAGCCGGCGCTGCTGACGGCCGTGGTCGACGCGGGCGCGCGCGGAATCGTGCTGGAGGGCACCGGCGAGGCGAACGTCCCGGTCACGCTGTTCACAGCGATCACCGAGCTGTCGGAGTGGGACATCCCGGTGGTCGTCGCGTCACGGTGTCATACGTCCGGCCTACCGCTCGACGCCCTGCCGTTCGGACTGGGGCTCGCCGCGAAAGCGGGCGCGATCGGCGCCCGCGGACTCGCTCCCGTCAAGGCGCGTGCCGCCGTGATGGTCGCTCTGGGCTCGGGTGGCAGGGACGCCGTGCGTGACTGGTTCGGCGGGTTGTGACCCGCCGCGCCCGGTGATCGTCGCGGGGCTCGGCTCGCGGGCCCTCGCGAGCGACCCCGCCGGCGGCAGTCGCAGGACGAATCGCGCACCGCCCTCCGGCGAGTCCGTCACCTGCATCGTGCCACCGTGCGCGATCGCGATCTCATGGGCGATGGCGAGGCCCAGGCCGGTGCCTCCGTGACCGCGGCTGCGGGCACTGTCCAACCGTGTGAAGCGTTCGAAGATCCGTTCCCGTTCCGAGAGCGGGATGCCGGTGCCGTCGTCGCTGACCGACAGTTCGGCGTCGGCGGCGCCCCGGCACACCTCGATCAGGACGGCATGGGCGGCATGGCGCTGGGCGTTGTCGAGCAGGTTGCCGAACAGCCGGCCGAGCTGACTCCGTACGCCGTCGACCACGACTCCCGGTTCGAGCCGTAACCGCACGTCTACGCGCCGGGGCCGATAAGAGATCTCCTCCTCGACGAGGGCGCCCAGGTCGACAGGCCGCTGCTCCTGCGGCGCGTTGGCCCCGAGCTTCGCGAGCAGAAGCAGGTCGGCGATGATCGTCTGGAGCCGGTCGACGTCGGTCAGGGTCCGCCGGAGCATGTCGGCCATCTCGGTCTGGTCCGGATGCAGTTGAGCCTCCTCGAGTTCTGCCCGCAGTCCGGCGAGGGGCGTGCGCAACTCGTGCGCGGCGTCCGCGGCGAACTGACGCTGCCGCAGCAGCGCGCTCTCGGTCGCGCGCTTGGCCTCCTCGATTCGTGCCAGCGTGCTGTTCACCGTCCTGGCCAGGCGGCCGATCTCGTCGCGGCCCACGGGCTCCTCGACCCTGCTGCCGACATGCCTGACATTGATGGAGGCGAGTTCGGCGCGGATGTCCTCGACCGGCCGGAGGGTGCGGCCTGCGATCTTCCAGGTGCCCCAGCCGGTGAGCAGGACGAGGACGACGACCTCCGCCGCGAAGATCCAGTCGAACGGCCCGGCGGCCGTCACTTCGGCCATGGGCCTGCCCGCGTAGACCACGGGTGAGTCCCCCGCCTGCGACACGCGGTACGCGGAGATCCGGACGCAACTCCCGTCGCCGTGGTCCGGGCAGGCCCGCACGTCCATCTGCGGGCGCTCAGGGCGTGGAAGCACCGTGCTCATCGGGGGCAGCCCGGCGGCCGCCGGCGACGCCGCGATGACATGCCGGTCGGGCGCCACGACCTGGATCAGCGTGACGCCGCGGACCTCGGGCACGATCGGGTTCCCCAGGCGCCCGGTGCGGACGGCCTCGGCGGTCGTGGAGGACTGATGGCGTGCGTCGAGCCAGACGTTGTCATTGAACGCCTGACGGGTCAGTGAGCCGATCAACAGTCCTGTGGGCCCGATCAACAGCACCGCCAGAAGACTGACCAGAACGGTTATCCGGCCGCGGATCGACCGCGGCCGCAGCCGCGCCAGAGGTGACCGCTCAGGTTCGAGGAGTGAAACAAGGCTGTGCACCGCATCCTCCTCACACGTGATCGCTACCCCGAGATCCTCGGGGTGCTGAGGTGGTGAGGGTTGTCGGCCGCCATGGGCCCGACCCGGCCGATCGTACGTGGCGATTGGAGCGAACCGGTGGCCGTGGATCCGTCTCCGAGACGAACCCGCTGCTGAATACGCTAACACTTGACTTGAATTATTCAAGTAAAAGAACCATCCCAGTTTATTGGCGCGGCCATGCCTGGGGGAGGTCCGGGAACCGCGCCGATTCCGTGCGGTGTGGCGGGGAACTCGCGCCGGGGCCTGATCGTTGCAGACGTTGGCGGAGCGCCGAGTCCCTTGTGGGCACGGCGCTTCGTGGGCACCATCCCGAATAAGCCGCGCAAGAGGCTGAGCAGCGAGTCGCGTCCCGG
>Ga0310811_10000302_pt1 | contig 68981 bp, 116 predicted proteins | sample YCmetagenome_FD_207642 | JGI IMG/M metagenome (GOLD analysis project Ga0310811, IMG submission 207642) | Soil microbial communities from experimental microcosm in Duke University, North Carolina, United States - YC | ecosystem: Engineered > Artificial ecosystem > Soil microcosm > Unclassified ... | reverse complement strand
CGCAACGCGAGCTGGCGCATGCGCAGACGCCAGATGGCGTGAAGTCAGCTCTGTTGGAGCTAGACAAGGACCCCAATGTGGGAGGGCCTATCGGCGCCGTAACAAAGGCGTGGCGCCAACTCTACGACAAGACCGCCGAACTTGTTGTGCAGCTTCGCTCCGTGAGCGAGGAACGCGACAAGCTGCGCGCCGAGCGGGATGGGCTGAACGCTGTCCAGTTGGCTTACGAGAAGCTGGTGGACGACTTCAACAATTGGGCGCAGGACGCGGAGCCGAGAGCATTCGGGAAGTTCATTGCCATGGTTGCCGCTTGCAAAGTCGGGCCCCAGCAATCCCCCTCCGACAGTCCGGCAAAGCTCGGCGGGCCCGTTGATGCGCTGCGGAGGGAAGTTGTGGATGCGCTGCGTGAAGCGACACAACAGACCTCGTCATCCGAGTGGCGTAACGGTTTCTGCGCCGCTGCTGACCGCCTGGAGCGCGGAGGCAAAGCCGATGGCTGACGTTTGCCCGGATTGCGGCAAGGCTCGAGTCTCAACCATGGAGGAGTTCTGGAAGAACCCGAGCTACTCCTGTCCGATGGACGTGCAGCGAGAGGCGCGTCACGATAACTGGTTCGAGCTTCAGTGCGTCTCTGGTCGACTGGGGCAAAGGGAAGACCGCATCCGCGCCCTCGAATCCGAGCTGGCTGCAGCTCGCAAGGCAGTCGATGCGGCGGACGCTATGCGCGTAGCCGGAACCAATGGCAGCTGGTCACGGGGCAAGTACCAGCCGACGGACGAAGCGCTGGCCTACGACGTGGCGCGCCAAGAACTCAGGAATTCAGCCTCACCACGGCCAGAACCTGAGCACCGCGACGATGGCGGCGGCAAGGAGCGAGAGACGTGAAGTCGGCTTTCGGAATCAAGCTCACCGAGCGTGGTGGCGAATTGCTCGGACCCAATGTGCGCTTCTGGCAAGCCACACAGGGCTGGTGCGGGAGCGTCTACATCGACGGGTTTCTTGTCTCGGAGACGATCGGCTGCGCCTCGCCGCAGGCCTGCTACCGCTCTCTGCGCGGCCGCGTGAAGAACCTTCGGAACGCGCTGACCAAGGCGCTGGGGGAGAAGACGCGGTGAGCCAATTCTCCAAAGAGGACACCGTCCGAATCCTAAACAACCTCGACATCATGAGCGCGGGCCACATCCCTCCCGAGCGGCGGGCATGGGCGCATATGTTCATCGCGTTGGGACTGCTGCAGCAGGTGGCGCCGAGCGCCGAGGTCTTCACACGAGAACGCTGGCTGCGCTTCGCCGGCATCATCTACGACAATGTCTACGGTGCGCTGAGCAGCGAGAAAGGACCGCAGGCATGACCGACCTCTACCCACCCCAAGACCCCATCGCCCTCGGCGAGCACTACACCCGCCACGCTGACGCCTTGACCAGCATCTTGCACAGCAAGGGGGAGATTGCGGAACAGCTGGCTTGGCGTGACCAGCGGATTGAGCAACTACTCGCCTCGTGGGAAAAGGCTGCCGCGGAGGCCGATACCTGGCGTTTCTGGGCATCGAAGAAGCATGGCTCCCCTCTCACCAGCGACGAAGCCGCGCGTGAGCACATTGACGCTGGCGGCCGCTTCATCAATGAGGCCCGTGTGTGGCTACAGAGCCGGCTTGTGCGCGCTGACTCTCGCCTAGCTATCCTCTCCGGTTTCGTCCGCAACGCGCTCGCCTCCGGACAGCTCGAAAAGCTCGAAGACGCGCGGCACTACTTGGATGACGCGGAGCGGCCCACGCCGACCGAGACCGCGCCCGAGTGCACGTGCGGCGCTAGGTACTCCGCGCGCGCCCACGAGAAACATTGCGCGTTTCAGGTTTGGTCGTTCGGGCGAGCGCTTGCCGAAACCCCGCCCCAGGGCGCCCACATCGACCCGATCGAGAGCGGCAGACCGGGCAAGGTCGCGATCACGAATGCGCCCCAGGGCGCCCCGAACCTGCACTCAATCATCGACTTGAAGGTGGACACGGGAGAGCCCCAGGGCGCCCCAAGGATCTGCGGCAACCCAAGCGACGGTGGTCGCCCGTGCATGCAGCCGCGCGACCACCAGGGCGCCTGCGCGAATTGGGATATTGACCTGGTAGAGAGGTAGACCGGCGCTCGTAAAACTCACGTGCTAGGAAATCTCATGGGTAGCTCAATCCCTAGGGTGCATCTGGATCGGGGTGACGGAACGCCGTGGTGCTTCACCCGCAGCAAGCACATGGCGCTCGGCGACGACGCGACCGCCAACTGTGGACACTGCTTCGGTCAGCGCAAGAAGGCACCAGGACCACACCAGATCCTGCGCTGCTCGCGGTGTAAGAAGGACAAGCCGGGCGCGGAGTTTCCGACCAGCCCGAGCAAAGCCAGCGGACACCACAGTTACTGCCGACCTTGTTTCATCGAGTGGGAGAAGGCCAATCGTAAAGCCAAACGCCGCGCGGTGAGTGAGCGCGAGAAGCGCTACTACCACGCCAACCCGGGCCCGAAGCGCGCCCTGTCCAAGCTCAACAACGAGCGCAAGCCAAAGGCTGTCTACGCGCGACAGGTCATCCGCAACGAGATCAAGCGCGGCCGGCTGAAGCGCGGAGCCTGCGAGGTGTGCCAGAGCACGTTCGCGGTGCACGGTCATCATGACGACTACGACCGAGAAGAATGGCCCGGGAGCGAACCTCGAAGGCGAACCTGTGCTCGTCGAGCGCTGGAGCAGGAGATCCGCGTGAAGTGCTATTGCGCCGAGTGCTTCGAGGAGATTGGTGACTGTCAGCCCTGGTGCAGCGAAGCGCAACGCGAGCGAGAGCAACGTCTCAGGGCGCCCCAGCCCGCCGCTCCACGTAGCGTCGAGCAAAAGCCTCAAGAACAGTAGCGAACAACACAGGAGGCCTTGAATGCACAGCTGCCCAAGTTGCGGATCGCGCCGACCCGAACTGCGCGAGCACACGCGCCTGAATGAAGTTGGAGAATTCCCAGCTTGTGAGAACCCGTGGCACGGTGGCGACGAGCGTTGCGGCTGCGGCGCAGCTCGCGAGCGCAGACGTGGACAGCGTGGAATCCCGCATGCCCGTGGCTGCTCGGCCAATGCGCCGCTAGGGCGCCCCGACCCCGCCCGCAATGAAGCGTCGGGCGAAAACAACCAGGAACACGGAGACCAATCCATGAGCGGAGTACAATCAGACGAGATCGAAGGCGCTCTGTTTCGCGACAGTGGCGTGATGCGCGAGACGGAGATGGCCGTTCGGCTCCGGGATGACATCCTGGCCTTGAACAAGTCGCACTACGACTACGAGGTACGTGGATCGCTAGCGCTCGTCGAGCTGAAGCGCGGGCTCTGGACCAAGCAGTTCTTCGGCGCACGTGGTGACGACACCGTGGGCGCCCTGCATCGCGCGGCGCAATACGTCCGAGAAAACCCCTAAGAACACTTGATCTCGGCACTAGCGCATGAAAGACCCAGCATGAACGAAAAGAACGACCCCGCTGTTGCCTGCCCGCGGTGCGACGGAAGCGGCGATGACCCGTCTTCAATGCAGGGCGTCCGCACTTGCTCCAACTGCAACGGCAGCGGGCTTGTGAAGGCGTCAAGCGTCCCCATCCCCGAGGGCTCGACAATCTGCCCGCAGTGCTGGGCGTGGTGGCCTCACCACCACATGCGGGACGGCAATCCGATCCCGCGCAATCCGCCGCCAGGAATGAAGCCGCTACTCGCCGGGGCGCCCCAAGAAAACACGCCCGCAACCACCGACGATCCGTCCAAGAACGCCTGACCGCGCAGAAGGCGCCCTTGAGCTACTCTCTACCCTCCGCCCATGCCCACCCGCTCCGACCTCGACCTGCTCGACGCCTTCATCCGCAAGGCGGCGCACGAACCCATCAAGCATCACGAGGTTTCGATGGCGCTGCAGGCGCTGGAGCGAATTGAGCGGGCGCTGAAAGAAAAGGCGCAACCGGAACCAGCGCCGTCCGAGAAGAAGTAGCGGCGGCGCCCACTTCGAAGCGCATACGCAAAGGGGGAGGGTTGAAGCGAGCCGGCACAATTTCAGGTAGAATGAGGTCGTCGATGCCGTCAAACGTCTACTCGTACATTCGCGTTGGTGCCGTGTTCAACCGGCATGTGGTGACTGCCCTGCATGTTAGGGAGCGCGGAAAGCGGATGTGGCAATGCGAGTGCCAGCGCTGCGGCCAGTCGGCGCAACTCAAGCCCGGCAGGGTCGCCACTGTCGCATGCCCACGTTGCGATGGCGTGCGGCGTGACCCTAGGGTTGGGCGCAAGAGATCCGACTGGCGCGCTGGCTCCAAGAGCGGCGTGTTTGCGCATCCGTTGTATACGATCTGGGTATCAATGATCGCTCGCTGTTACCGGCGACGTGACAAGAAGACCCGTCTCTACGCGAATCGCCGCGTGTGCGACCGCTGGCGCAAGTTCAAGGATTTTGTCCAGGACATGGCGGCACTCGGCCCGCGCCCTTCACTTCAGCACTCGATCGATCGCATCGACAACGACGGTGACTACGAGCCGGGCAACGTTCGGTGGGCCACCACAACGCTCCAGCGGCGGAACCGCCCCGACAACCGCATTCTGGAGTTGGATGGGATTCGAATGACTTCGGCTGATTGGCGCGACAAGCTGGGCTTCAAGCGCAACCTGATTCGCAACCGACTCAACAACGGCTGGACGGTGCGTGAAACGCTAACGACCCCAGTAGGCGCTTGGCGAAGATCGAGGGCCTAGACATGAAACGCCGCTCGTTCCTGCTGACCGCCGCCACGGCGCTCGTTCCGTTGTCGCGGGCTCACGCGCCGAAGCGCGTGCCAGGCACCATCACTCTCCGTGGCAACGCTTCGCGGTCCGTGGAGTGGCTGGTCACCGAATGGCGTCGCGGCCCCGATGGTTCCTTCAGCACTAGCCACGTTGGCACGATACTTATGCGCAATCCCGCGTCCGGTGAGGAGCTGCGGGCGTGAAGCGTCGCGGCTTCCTTCTCGCGGCAGCCACGGCGTTTGTCCCCGTGCCGAAGGTGCCGGCGCCATTGGCGCCATCTGCTCTCTGCCTCGTCGAATGGTACTGGTTTCCGGGTCCCCTTGATGAGGAGAGAAGGAAACGAATCGAGGACTATCTCAAAGCGCGCTGGGGACTATGACCCGGGTCGAAGCCTTCTCAGGACACATTGGCGTTCGCGTCAACGGCGACCGCTACGAATACACCTGCGACGGGATGCTCTGGAGCGGCGAATTCAGCCTGCTGCTCCAGCCGCCGACGAGCATCATCTACGAGCTCGTGCGCAAGATTCGGTGGTGTCGCGATGGCGGGGCTTTCGCGCCGGGACACGAAGCGTTGGCCATGGCCGCTTGGGTCGATTCGCGAGTGGCAGAGCGCGACAAAAAGCAAAACGCCGCCCCAGCCCGCGAAGGCTGAGACGGCGTCTACACCAGCACCGAAGCGCTGGCGGGGGGATGGGATTGGCGGCTACTGCGGCTTCGGCTCGGGCAATCTCTTGGGAGAGTCAGGGCAATCGTCGTCGAAGGGCTGCTGCTTCAGCGCCGCGCCCATTCGGTCGACCGCCGGCAGGAGTGAGCCGCCGATTTGGCCGACCTTCTTCCGCAAGCAGCGCTGCAGGTCGATTCCCTCGTTGGTCGTGGTCGTGAGCTTGTCGAGCCGGGAGACCACCTTGCCCTCGAACTTTTCTAGCCGCTCATCGAGCTGCTGAGCCGTCAGGGGCGGCGGTGCCGGTTTGTCGTGCGAGGCCTTCAGGGCGTATCCGCCGCCGCCGAGCATGGCCACGAGCGCCGCCGGCGCGCCTATGCGGCGTAGGAAGACGCGTGTGACCTCTCTGACGAAGCGGCCGATGTGCTCGTCGCTCAGGACGGCATTGCCCGACGCGGGCGCCTCGCTGGCCTTAGCGGCGCGCTGCTCCGCCAGCTGCTTCTCGGCCTCCTCGGCGCGGCGCTTGTAGGCGGCGGCCTGGGCTTCGGCGGGGTGAAGGCTGGGAGGGGGCAGGGGCTGCGCTGGCTGCCCGCTGACGGGCGTTTGGGAGCGCTGGGCCTCGATGCCCGCCGACGGGGTTGCTCGCACCGTCTGAGCCGTTGTGGACGGCGCGCGCTCGGTTTTCGCAAGCTCTCGCGGGAGCGCGGGCGGCGACAGGCGCGGGATGCCGGGCAGGGTCTGGGTCCGTTGGCGAGGGGCGACCGGAGCGCCTTCGAGCCCAGGATGGTGCCTCACGGCGCCGCGCTCGGGCTGGTCGGGCGTGACGATGCCCTGGAGCTCTGGGCTACTGCCCGGGCGACGGGGCGGGGCGGGCGGGGACATTGGCCTTCGCTTCCTTGAGGTCCGCTTCCAGCTTGGTCACGAGGCCCTTGAGATCGGCCAGCTGTCGCTCGATGTCGTCGAAACGCTTCTCGCCTTCGGCCAGGCGCTTGGTTTGCTGCGCGTCGCTTTCCTCGAGAGTGATCAGCCGATTCCCGATGCTCTCGACCGAATAGACGACCTCGCTCATGGCAGCTTTGAGATCGGCAACGTTGGCGTCGGAGGCCTCCCTTGCGGCGGCACTTAGACGGAGCACCAGCGCATCATCGCGTGCAGCCCGACCCTCGCGGTCTTTTCGTTGGTCTTCGTGGATTTCTACGAGCTTGTCGTAGGCGGCTTTCCAGTACTCGGGTGGTGCAGGAGCAGGAGCAGACGGGGCAGCCGGCAGCATGGTCGCTGCGGCCCGCGTCGCTTCTGCATCATCGGCTCCGGGCGGACTCGTGTCGCGCTCCGCGCGGTCGGTGTCGGGAGCGATGGTTTCGGCGGTCTCGCGGTCGGTATCGTTCGGCATCGGCTCTCGCGTTGGAAAGTCGTCTTCGGGGTCGTCGAGGCTGGACATGTAGAGCAGCGGCGGCTGGTGGCGCAGGTGCCCGCTGTCGCAGAGCACGGACGCGATCACGATTCCGACTCCAGCATCGCGGCGCGCTTCTCGGCGTCGATGGCGTCCCACACGCCGTCCATGCTCGACATCGCGGCGAGGACAGCCTCGGTGTGCAGGTAGGTCTCGCCGTCGCGGCCGACGCAAGCAAGCGCCTCGCAGATCTCACCACTGCTCACCAGCTCGCCCGGGTTCTGACCCGCGAGCTTGCCCAAGAATTCCTTGTGCAGCGAGACGACGGTACGGGCGTAGGTGGCCTCGTCCGCGGTGAAGTATCCGGCAAGCTTGAGTGCGTGCACGTAGCCCGCGGCGTCACCAGCCAGCAGACGCTGCCAAGCCGCCGCATAGTGCCCACCACCAACGAAGTCGACGTAGCTGAACGCGCCGTCGAAGCGGTTCGCGTAGGCGCGCATCCGTGTCTGCGGGTGACCACTCGGCACAGCAACGCGAACACCCTTGATCGCCGACCCGGGGCCGCCAACAAGCTCACCTTCGGGAGCGAACCACACCACGACGTCTTTCCCGTCACGGTGAAGCACCTCGTTGAGCAGGATGCACGTGTACTGGCCAACGTACTGCTCGCCGGCCTTCACGTTCCCCCAGTTGGCATTCCAGATCGACTGCCAGCGGCCGGTCTCGAGCGCTGTTTTGGCGAGCGCCAGCGCCAGCACTTCGCGCGTTGGATCCTTGCCGAGCTTGTCGCGCAACGCGGCGCGCATGGCGTCGGATGCTTCGCCGAATCCGAACGGAGTTTTCTTCGGCGCCGTGTAGGTGGCTAGCATCTACTTCCTCCAAAGCCTGACCGCGTCAGCGAAGAACGAGAGGCCGACGACGCAGGCGGCGCCGACCAGGACGACCTTTTCGAAGGCGCGGCGCATCAGTGCACCGAGTCAGCGTTGAACGCGACGACGAACGGTTCGGCCAGACTGATGCCGCCGAGCTGGGTTGCGGCGCCTGTGCTTTGCAGCACGTCAGACTTGCAGGTCGTGGTCGTTCGGTAGACCCACGTCGGCTGCGTCACGATCGGCCCGCCCGGTACCCAGGTCGGCTCCGTGGGCCACGGTTGGATCGGTGGGTACACCGGATACGGCACGTAAACCGGCTCTGGCAGCGGTGCTGTCTTCGCGGGCTGGCCGCACTCCTGGCACAGGCCGCAGCAAGAGCAGAACTCCTTGCAGCCCGAGATGCAGCGCTTGCAGTGCTTGCAGGACTTGGACATCAGACGCCGCTCCCCGGCACGATCGGCTTGTGATGCAACGCCGCGTCCAGCCGCTTCTCAGCCTGGTCCGCCAAGATGTCGCGCTCGGCTTGCGACAGCACCTGCTCGGGCGGCTTGCCAGCGATCAAGCCCTGAATGGCCTTGCCGATGACGGGCAACAGCTCCTCGCCCGCGTCCTTGAGCAACTCGACGATGGCGTCGCGCGTCACTGGTCACCTCCGCAGGCTCGCCAATTCTTGATGGCCAGGCGGCACTCTTGGTAGGTCTTGCAGGTGTCGTCGCCGTCGTGGCACTCGACACGGATCCGCGCCTCGCAGCCGGCCATGATGGTGCTCAGCGCGACGATGCTGCAGGGCTCGGGCTTGGCGATGGTCTGCGGCACTGGGGCGCAACTCGTGAGAAGCAGGCAGGTCGCGATGGCCATCGCCACCATGCTGATCGCCAGCGCCATGTTGTCAGTGAGGCTTCGCATCTCCAACGGACTACCGCTCATGTCCTGCGGAAAGACTTCCTTGGCAGCGACGGGCGGGGAGTCTGCCGGCGGCGACTTGGGCGGATCCTTCGGCTCACCCTTGGCCAGCGCCACGACGTTACTGAGCAGCTTCGGCAGGTCCGCCGCGACAGCTTCCAGCATCTTGCCGAACGCGACGACGCGGGCCAACTCGAGCTTGAGGCCGACCTTTTCGACGAGCGAGCCGATGAGGCCGATCACGACGGGCGCGAGCGGTGAGGAGAGCAAGGCGATGAGCTGGGTGGTGGTCAATGTGGTCTCCTAAAAAAGCTCCACCGCCACCGCTCTCCACCTTGGGAGGAGGAAGCAGCGAGCGGCGGGGTGGTGTGTTAGGCTCGCGCCATGCCTTGCCGCTGTCCCTGCCACGACGGCACCCCGTGGATGCTCTGCGACTGGGCCGCTTGCTGCGCCGAACCGCGCAAGGTGACGCGGGCGCCGACGCCGGGTCTCGTGATCTTGACGATGGGGCAGAGCGCGGGGATTGCCAGGGCGGAGCTCGAAGAGACGCTGGCGGATCCGGGGATGAGCGAAGCGGAGAAGGGGCGCGTCGCTGAGCACTACAGGGCGGCGATGGCCGCCGACTAGTGGCTGCAGATCGTCAACCGGCGGCTACCGTCTTCGATCGAGCCGTCGCCGAGCGTGACGCGGCAGCGCACGACGTACTCAGCTCCCTCGGTTCCGCCAGACAGCCACAGCATGATGAAGCCGGCGTACGCGCCATCGCCCCGCGCCGAGTCCCCGATCACGAGCGCCGCGTCGCCCTCATCGATCGCCAGCTCGAACGTGTCGATCTCCCCGCGGTCTTCGATCGCCAGCCAGCGCGTCCAATCGAACCAATAAGGCAGGTTGGACTGTGGGTCTTTGGAAGGCCACGAACGGATTGAGCACGTCATGGTGGGACGACCGCGATGCGAGGATTGAGCTCGTTCGGGATGATGAAGACGGCGCCGGACTGGAGCTGGACGTTGGCGCCTACGTCGACGGTCAGGTCGATCGCGATGGCAGCGAATACCGGCACCGACATCTGCAGGGTGGCGCTGGCAATGACCTCGTCCGAGAGATCGATGGCCGCCGTGAAGGTGACCTCGATTGCGCTCTGCAGCAGAACGGAAACCGCGACGTCGTCCGCTACATCAACGGCGATCGTCGCGGGGATTGACTCGGAAAGCGTGACCGATGCCGTGACGTCGTCGGAGATGTCGACGGCCGCGGATAGCGAGACGGCGTTGTTGGCGAGCAGGTTCGCGGACGCCGCCGCGCCGCTGTACCAGGCAAACGCCGCCATGCGCTAGGCCACTTTCCGCACGCTGGTGTCGAACGCCCGGTCCGTGCCCGCGGTTTTGGTCATGGTCACGTCCCACCCGTTGACGACGGTGATGGGCGGCGTGCAGAAAAGCTCGCTCTGGGCGTCGCTCAGAACCGCTTTGAACAGCAGACGCTTGGTCCCGCTGGCACGCGCAGTCTCATAGACCTTCACGACGAACTCGTCGCCTTTGGCCATGTTCGAGATGTCGATAAACGCCTGCATGACGCACGCGGTTGTGTCGGCCTGCAGTGACGACGTACCGCTGAGCAGGCTCAGCTCCGTGGTCGAAACGGACAGGGCCGTTTGGGGCGTCTGCGTGATGGCCATCGCTCAGGCCCCAACGCCCCAGGTGATCGTCATGGCCGTGCAGGAGACGACTGCGCCAGCGACGATGCTGAGAGTGTTCAATTGGCACTCATTTCCGCTCGATGGGCTCGACGTCGTCACCCCGAGATCGACAACGGGCGTGGTGCCGTTCGATTCGACAATGCGCACGAACGACGCGGTGCCACTGGCATCTGCCGAGGAGTCCGACGCGATGGCGCTGGCCGTCAGGACGCCGCCGCTTTCGGTGTATGACGTCGCGCCCAGGGTGAGCTCAGCCAAGAGCGTGTTGCCCGAGAGCGCCGTGTTGGCGGTGGCGGGGCGCGTGCCCGAGTAGACGCGGAGCTTGCCCGAGTTGGCGTTGTCGATGAGGGTGACGAGCGCTTCGCTTCGGCGCTCGACGGCAAACCTAGCCATGAGATCGTGCTTTCCGGACGCACCTCGGCCTTCGCCGCGAACGTCCTGTAGTGGTCAGTGCGTGATGATGGCTACGCGCACGCAGCCGGGTTCAGGGACGATGAAAGGCGTGTGAGCCGAAGCGGAGAGATCGTTGGTGATGTCGACGGCGATCGTCATCGTCATGGTCTCGACGACGGTCACGGATGCTGTGACGTCCCCGGACACATCGACCGCGACGGCGATCGCCACCGCGGGGCCGGCGTCCTGGGAGTCGAGCAGGAGTAGCGACACGCTGCCCCTACACGTTGACCAAAACGAACCTGTCGCCGTTGGACGGCGTGCCCGTGAAGCCGCTGAGGAAGGTCAGGAACTTCGTCGAGCCGTTGTAGCCTGTAACCTTCTTGGTCTGCCCGAGCAGCGCTCCGCTCGTGAACGTCATGAAGGTGTCCTTCCAAAAGTCGGTGGTCGAGCTGGCGAGGTCGGTCTTGAACGTGGACGACGTGTTGCTCGGATCGGTGAGCACCTGGCCGCTCGGGTGCCCGGACGTCGAGCCTTCCTTGTCGAAGGGCTGCATGCCGGTCTTTTCGACGTACCAGTGGAGCCAAATGCAGTCGGTCTCGGCTGCCGTCAGGACGAGGGCATAGCGCCCCGTTGAGCCGATCTCGGAGGGCGCGTTGGTGGCGCTCGTGAAGCTGCCGCCATCCTTGCTGATCTTCACATCGGTGTTGAGCAGAGTCAGGCCGCTCTTGCGCGCCGGTGGGTTGGACGTGTCGATCGCGATGATCGTAACCGTCTGCTGCTGGGCTCGTCGAAGCATGGGTCAACTCACCGCGTGGAGGGCGACCTCGTAGGTGCCGCTGGTGGTGCCCGAGCAGCTCATGCGCGCCGTTAGTCGCGTCGCCGCCGGGATATCTTGGAAGCACGGCATGCCGTTCATCGGTCCCGCCACCGTCTCTGTGGAGCCGATGCCCCACCACGACGATTGCAAGATCTCTTCTTCGGTCGCCGCGCCCACGCCGATGTCCATGGCGAGCGCACGGGCCACCATATTGGTGTTGTTGTTCTGCTGCAGGCTCGGCACGATCGCGAAGTGGCTCTCGCTCGTGCTGGCGGTGATCTGCGTCCACGAGCCCTCGGCCCCCGATGCGCCCGGCGTGACCGCGGTGGCGTTCGGGACGGTGCCCATGCCGTAGGTCACGACCTTGCTGCCGACACGGAAGGGCGGGTAGCCGTCGCCGCCGTACAGGAAGATGGCGACGCGCATTGCGGTCGCGGTCCGGACGCCCGCCGCCTGTGCGGAGATGCGGGTGCCGGCTGGGATGTAGAGCGGGAAGTCCCAGGTCTTGGCCATACCGCCGATGCTCGTGACGGGGTCGCCGCAATAGCCCATCAGGAGGTCGGGGATGATGATCTCTTCGGTGGCGGCTCCCACCATGATGTCGAGACTGCCGTCGCTGGCGGCGCCGCTTGATGCGTAGGCGGAGGCGCAGACACGGATCCAGTAGGCATCGAACGCCGTGGAGGCGATCAGCTGCGCGGGCGTACCTTTGGTGGACGCGCTCGCGCCTGTGGTGACGGCGGTGCCAACGGTCGTTGCGCCGACCGTGCCCGTGTTGTGGTCGCAGCGAAGCACGCCCTTTTGGGGAACCCAGAGCATGAGGACTTTCTGTTGTGGTGCGGCTAAAGGCCGAACGAGAGCGTGTGACTCGGCAGCGAGCGGCTCTGCTTCGACTTGTCCCAGAGCAAGCGTTGGACTTGCTGAGCCACGAGCGTGCCGCACGAGATGTATCCCGGCGTCGTCATGTGGATGCCGTTGATCTCATACGCGACAGAGTTGCGATCCACGAAACGCAGGTAGCTGCCTGCCGCGGTCAGCTGCTCGCCTTCGAGCAAACCCGGGCTCGTTTTGCCGACGATGTTCGAGTTGGTCTGGATGATGATCCGCTCGGCGGGGCCGATGATGTTCTGGAGAGCACCGTGGGTGAGTTCGAAGTTTTCAGACCAATTGGTCACAACTGCGAGGCCCGCGGGAGTGCTGGTGTCGTAGCGAGCTTCTTCCTCACCCTGGTCGCGAATGTGAATGTGCGTGAACGTGTCGCCGGGAAAGCGAGCAACGAGGATCGGATAGACTTCGGCGACCTCAGCGATGTACAGCTGATAGTAAGGGTGATTCGGGATCCACTGGTTCGAGTACGTGGAGCCCTTCGAGATGTTGATGATGACCGGGTTGAAGCCCGCTTCGTAGAGCAGCCTGCCGACCGTGCGGTCTTTGCCGTGGGAGCCATCAAGCGGACGGAATGCTTCGCAGTCGATGGAGCTGAGGAGCGTGTCCCAATAGTCGACGTTCGCATAGGTGCCCGGATTCCCCGCGTTAACGTAGGCCTCTCCCGGGTCGACACCCCAGGAGTTAGATTGCCCCGTCATCCAGAGCACGAGTCGATTCGTCATGTGTCGTTCGGGAGGCTCGGCCCCGCAGGCGAGGGCCAGCAGCGCCAAGAGCACCAGCCGCAGCGACCGCATCAAAGACGCCACTGCGACTTCAGGTAGGTTTCTTTCTCGAGCACGCTGTCGGCGCTCAGCGAAGCCGAGTAGATGAGCACCTCAGCGAGGGCCCCATCGATGCTGTTGCTGGGCGTGCCAGCTGTGTTGCGCGCAAAGAGCAAGCACTCGTTGAAGGTGCAGGTGCCGACGTTCTGCGCGCCCGACCCGCTCAAGCTCACCGCGGAGCCGTCGACGCGCAGCGCCATCGTGGTGCCGGCCTGGTTCCAGCTCGAATAGTGAAAGCTGGTGTCGATGCTGCCGCCGCTTGGGAGCGCGCTGCTCGCGGCGTCGTCAGTCTTCGTCGAGCGATAGGCCGGCGTATTGGTGACGCCGAAGTCAAAGCGGGCGGTTGTGCCGCCGCCCGTGTTGCCGAAGTTGAGCCACGGGTTCGAAGCGCCAGGCGCCGCGGTGTTCGACTTCATCACCATGAACACGGTGATCGGCGTGTCATTGCCACTGAACGTGTTGGCGAATGAATCAGTGCACGAAAGGCGCGTGTTGTTGCTGCCGTTGCTCGTGATGATCGGGCGGTTGTTCAGTCCCTGCCAGATGGGGCGCGGGCTCGAGGTGACGCCACCCGTACCTGAGAAGACGTGACCGGCGATCTGGTCGGTCCACGATGCGGTGGTGGCCGTGTACGTGTGGGCGTTGACGACGCTATAGGTACCGACGGGGAACGCCGCCGTGATGCCGAGGTCGAGCGAGCCGCCGTTGGTGAGCGAGACGCTGGCGCCCGTCGTGAGTCCGGTGATGTAGGGCGTCGTGCCGCCGTCGACATAGACGTCGAACTTTGCTTGGCCGCGCGACGTACCACCCGACACGTCCGAGATCTTGAGCACCAGCCCGATCGACTGGTTCAGGTTGCCGCTCAGCGTGACCGGCGCCGGGGCTCCTGTGCCGGTCGCAGCGGTCGTGCTGTTGAGCGCGAGCCCTCGGTCAGCGATCAGCCAGCAAACCAGGCTGGCCGAGTCGAGCATCGATGCTGGCGACGACGCCGCGCGAGGCTGCCCAGTCGATAGCCCAAGGCCGCGACTTAGCCCAAGCGGCGAAAGCTCGATGCGCTTGCTGACGGGCATCCACAGTGCGCCCATACAGGCGAAGCTGTAGGCCTTCCGCGCAATCCGGCGCGGCGCCGATGAAACGGTCTCCAGCATGCGCCGTTACCGGTGCGAGTAGACGACGTCGATCGTCCAATCGATGGTCGTTGCAGCCTTGCCCTGAACCTTGATGTCGACCGCTTGGGTGCCGGTGTTCAGCGCGTAGCCGATCTGCGTGCTGTCGCCCCAAGTCGCGTCGTCCTTTTGGAGCGACACGCCATCGGAATGCGAATACTCGGTGACGTTGCCAGAGCCGTTGCGACGCACCGCGAGGGTTGTCTCGCGAAAGGCGCGGTTGCTCGATCCGCTCTGTTTTCCGGCCCAGCGAATCGCAATGGACGTGATTGCGTCCGCAGCAACAGAGATGGAGTAGACGGTCGTGAGCGTCGCGTCCGTCGTGGTCGAGACGGCCTGGAGCCCAACTTCGCCCGTGATGAGCGCCGTGCCGTTGTGGAGCTGCGACTCGAACCGCGTGCGCTTGCTGGTGCCGCCAGCGGCGTCGCCGACGAAGCGGAGAATGCCGGCGTCGTAGAACGACGCGCCGTCATAGCCGCGGGCGACCATTGAGCCGAGATGGTCGTCTGCGCTATGGGCAGAGGGCGAAGCGTGCGTGCCGCGGCACTTCTGAAGCACCACGCGCGCGCCGTTGGCGTCTGCGCTGGCTTGCCGGTGGCAAAGACCGCGGAGCGAGCCCGAGCCGGTCGTGCAGCTCTCGAAGCTCCCAGCGTCACTCGTGGCGGTTGGTGTGCCGGAGGTGGCGCCGACGAATTGGCCGGTGGTGCGAACGACCTGCGAGCCGAAGTCTGGCGAGATCTTGGTACCGTCAATCGCTGCTGACGAAGAGACGTTCGCGTTGGCGATTTTCCCCGACGTCAGCGCGTTCGAGGTGCGCATCAGCACCTCGTCGTTGTTGGCGATCGAAGTCAGGCCAAGCGCACCCGTCGAGTTGGCAGAGCGCGTTACGACACTGCAAGCCGTCCCGCTTGCCAACTTGGACAGCGCAATGGCCGCAGCTGCGTCGATCTCGGAGTTGGTTACGGGGTAGGCGACCGCATCGCCTGACACGGTGCCTTGGGTGACACTGGTGAGCTTGTGGCTCCCCATGCTCTGGTTGCCCGTGAAGGGCACCGTGCCCGTGCGCTTGACGACGTCGGCAGCGGCAACGCCGGAGTCTTGGAGAACTTTGCCGGTCGTGCCGTTAAAGCTGGGGAGGTCGCCGTTGGTGGAGGAGCCGGGACCGGTGACGTCGCCCGTGGCTCCTCCGCCCGAGGCCGCGAGCAAAGCATTGATGACTTGCGACCACCCGTGCGTCGAATCGCGATAGTTACCCTCGTCAGCGCAGATCGGTAGCAGTGAGCTAACGTTCCGTGTGCCGACAACGCGGTAGGCTACGGATGTGGCGCCAGCGGCGTCGGTCTGGGTGCATTTGACGACCCAGGCGCGGCCAAGCCCGTCTCCTGGGTCCGCGACCTGCGTAAAGCTGGCAGTGACTCCGAGCGGAGCACCGCTAAGCGTAATTGTGGGGGCCGTCGCGCCGCTCTTGCTGCCGGAAGAGATCTCCCATGCAATCGTCGTGAAGCTCTGCGAGAGCGCCGCGAGAGCAACCGAGCCGCCATAAGCGACGATGTGCTCTTGCACGTCCGGATCGCTGTTGACGCTGAATTCAGCACTGAGAGTCATGGTACCGCCGTCAGGTCAACGGTCGACACGTCGCCGTTGGGGTCCTTCACGCACAGCGCGTCCTGGTCGCTCGAGTAGTACATGGTGACGCCCGCTGCCGGCGCGGGAATGGTCGAGTCGCCACGGGGGCTGAACCGCACAGCCTCGACTGGTTCAGCAATCGAGACGCTCTGCACGGTGATGCGGAGTTGGTACGTGGTCACGCCATCGACCAGCGCTGTGATCGCGTAGGTGCCGGCAACGTCGGGCACGAACGTCGGAACTGCCGATGTCGTGTCATCGAGCCCCGCACGCGACCGCGATGACGCCGAAGGTTGGGCAATACCCCACTGGAACGTGGTGCCCGATGGATTCACACCCAACGTGACGCGCTCGCCTGTCACGAAGCCTGATGCCGTGTTGTCGGAGGCCGGCGTAAACGAGGGCGCAGAAGCGCTCGCCGCTGTAATTCCTGCCATGTTGTCGGTACTTTCAGAGCGGCTTTTCGGCGAAGCCGGCAGAAGCGATCAGCCACATTGCGCCCGAGCTTTGCGTCGGTGGCGCGACAGCGCTGGTCGAGGCGAGCACAGAGAGAACCACCTCGCCGAGCGCCATCAACGCTGGTCGATCTGCGAGCAGATTCACGGTGTCGCTGAAGAGATGGTAAGTCAGCGCGGCGCGGTGCCCGTCGTATGAGCGACATAGGTCCGCTACGGCCCAGTACGAATCGGAAAGCTCAGAGGCGCCCGCGATGAGAGGCAGGTTGCGGTTGTCGTTCTTTTTGACGCCGGCCTTCTCGTGGTAGTCGGCGCTGTCACGACCCGACGCGACCCCGCCCATCACGGCGTCATTCAGGTAGTGCTGACGCAGCTTCGGGATCGCTTCCGTCACGCCCTCGGCCAAAGCCTTTGCCGATGCTGTACTGCCGAGCGCCACCGGTAGGCCGTTGTCGGCGTCATCCGTCTGGTGGATTCCGGTCTCGATTAGGTGCGCGTTCCACTTTGCGATCAGATCGGCGAATACGGTCGCGACGTCGCCGACCGCTGTGCCCGCCGCAACGTCAACCAAGTCGATCAGCGCATTGCGCACCGACGTCGACTCGATCACCGCTAGGGCTTTGGTCGTGCCTGAAGTGGCCAGCACCGCTGGCGAGACTTCGCCGTGCGTGGCTTGGGTGGTCGCACGGATCGTGGCATCCCAAACCCACAGCACAACCGTGACGGTGTCGGCGCCAACGGAGATCTCCGAGGTTAGGCGCTGTCCGATGAAGAGTGAGAGGGTGGCCTCACCGCCGACCTTGGTCTCGCTCGGCGCGCCATCCGGCGAGCGCTGGTAGCCGCCACCATAGGAGCTCGCTCCGCGCGTGTACTCCTGTGCAACGAGCGTGTACTTTCCGCCAACGTCGAAGCGGCGGCGCTCCGGGCGCTTCTCGCCGCCGTCGCCCTCGTAAAACGGTATCCGGCTTAGACCAGAATCATCCAGCTTCTTGCGGAGCTCGGAGCCGGGCGGCGCGGCGGTGACCCATACACGCACGAAGTTCGCGCCGGTTCCAGTGAGCGCGAAGATGACTTGCGTATCACGGTTCGGCGCTGCGTAGACCGGAACCGTCGAAAGCGTGGTCATGAACCGAAGCGCTGCCAGGTGCCGGAGATGCGAACAAAGAGCGCGCCCTCTCCGTTTGCGGCCGTGAAGGTAACGAGCCCATTGAAGTCCTGGCTGACACCCGAGGCGTTGTAGAGACGGAACCAGTCGTTGTTCCCAACGCCGGTTGCTGTAAGCGTGGTCGTGGTCGATGAGCCGTGCGTGACCTTGACGTGCTGGAAGCTGTTGATGTCAACGCTCGCAGCGGCCGTCGATACCACAATGCCAGTCTTCTGGATGTGACCACCGCTCGTAGGCGTCAGGGTGCCTTTCAGCGCGACAGGGTCACTCGCCGCATTCCCCAGATCCGCGCCACCATTCAGTTGCGCGTAGCCGTTGAACGTTGGGGTCCCGCTCACGGTCATGCCGTTGCTGAACGAAACCGGGTTGGTACCTGCAAACGTGGCATCGTCGTCGAATTGGATCGCGCTGCTAACCAACGGTACGGACAGCGAGCCGGCAATGTCGACGTCGTTCGCGAACGCAGTGTTCCCGCTAATCGTTGGCGCGACTAGGGTGTCGCTGATGGTGACGGTGTCGCCGCCGATAGTAAGTGGCGCGCTCAGCGTGTACGAACCGCCGCCCGCGCCATCGAGCGCGTGAGTGAGTTGGGACGCGACGCTGTTGATCTGGGTGGACGTCAGGATCTCGCCGAAAGCCCAGCCCAGCGGTTTTGGATTGGTGAGAGTCATCCGAGCTTAGTTCCAGCAGTCGGCTTGCCAGCGCCAAGCCCATAAACGAGCTCGGTCTGGCGCGCGGGATGGCGGAGCACCGTGCGTGCAGCGCCGCTTTCGAGGCGCGCTGGCGCAACAACGCCGTCCGCGACCACGATCATCCTCCGGGCTTTGAGGTAATCGCACCCAGCAACAACCTCGTTGGGCTCGAGCCGCGGATCCCAGTTGGATCGCAGGTAGGCCAGCAGTTGCTCGCCGTCCATCGCGCCGTCGCGCGCCACCGCGTTGTAGACGCTGAGCGCCAGCGTGCTTTCGTGCAGTCCCGTCATGATGGCGTAAGCCCCGTGAGATCGAGCGAAGAGACGTCGAGGAAGAACCCGTCGCTACCGACCGTCCACCCGAAGGTGCAGTACGCCGGGAGCATGCGGTGCAGGAGCTGGAACAGCTGCACATCCACAAGCTGGCGGTATTCACCAAGTGGCATGCCCGGCGGGATCTGAGTCACGACCGTGAACCGGCTGCGCTCGCTGATCCAAGCGCCGCCGCCGAGCGAGAAATCGGCCGGACCAGGGTTTACGCCGGGCCAAAAGGTGATGACCGGCGGAGTGGAGAGGGCATCGCCGAACGTGAAAAACGAATCGACGTAGACGTCGCCGATCAGTGCCTGCACGGCCGTCTGGATGGTGGTCAGGTTGAGGCTAAGGATCGCCTTTTGGTGAGCCGCGCACCGCTGGCGGATCTGCCACTTCTGGTCACTTGAGCGTGACGGCACCTTGAGCACCTCCACCCAATAGGGGAGCGCGTCGTCGGCCGTGGCTGGCTGACTGTTGGCCTGGAGCTTCTCAGGCATGCGCCAGCCCCACCAAGCCATGAGGCGCGCCGTGGCGAGGTTTTCGCAATGAACGAGCGTTCCACCGATGCGCTGCGAGTAAGCCGATCCGCGCATCGCCTGGAGCTCGCGGTAGCAGAGCCAAGCGTAGGGCGCATTGCCTTCGGTGCTACTGGCGCGCTTGCTTGGATCGCCGCCGTAGTCGCCGACCGCAGCTTCGCGCGACCAGCTGGGCTTGCCGCTGGGTACGATTGTGGCTTCGCCCATGGCTCACCAAACGCGCAGCGAGAATGGTGTTGCAGAGGCCACCCCGGCGTCGGTCACGGTCCGAACACGGACGACGTTGCCGGTGATGGTGCAAGTTGGAAAGCGACCAGCGGCCGCGTGCGGACGGGCAATCGCCTGACGAATCTTCAGCGGGTGTTGCCGCTCGTAGTCGTCAGTCCAGTAACTCGGGAATGTGACCGAGACGTCGCCGGCGCCTCCAACGGTCACCGTGGGCGCGTAAAGGGTGCCGGCGCCATTCTGGCCGAAGTAGTACGTGATCGAAGCAGCGAACGGCGACCCGGAATCCTGGTTGCAGTAGAGCCGCGCGAGCGGCGCCGTGCGCTTGATGGCCACCAGGTCCGCGGAAAAACGGGCGTGCTGTTCCGGCGCCCAACCCTCTTCGGGGTTACCGCCAAGCCGTATCGGCAGCGGTGCAAAGGCTCCCCAGGGCATCAGCCCACCTCGAGCGTGACCCGTGCATCGCTGATCGCTGCGCCCGCGTGGCTGATCGCGCGAACGCGCACCGTCGAACCAGAGATCACGCAGGGCGCCGCGCCACCGGTTGCGCCGTGCAGACCCGCATCGGCAGTCTTGGGCACCCATGCGCCGGCTACGCCGTAGTCGTCGGAGTAGCTCGCGGAGAATGTGAACGTCACGTCGCCCGTGCCGTTGCGTGCTGCGCTGGGAAACCCAGTCGGCGCTGCGTCGCCCACGTAGCTGAGCAGCCGAACGCCCGTCATACCATCAGCGACTTCGATGGTGGGCGCCGCCGGCACGCTGTCACTGCACAGGTACGTGATGACCCACATCGGGGCCGTGCGCGCGACGGCTGCGAGGTCTGAGCAAGCACGGCAGAAGTCCTCTGCGCCCACGTCGGTGAGCGCGTTGACCACGCCCTGGCCCATATAGTTGCGCTTGTTCACGTTCCCGCCGTAGTCGGTATGCGACGTTTGTCGCGTCCACGCCGGGGCGCCTGTGGGGATGATGGCGGTCATTGCGGGTAGACTGCGAAGTGGCGCGGAACGAGGATGTTCGGCGGATCGTCAACCGACGCCGGGACGGTGGGTGTGGCGGTTGGCGCGTACCCGAAGTCGATGTCGGTGACTTCCGGGTGTTTGTTCGTGAAGCCTTTGAGCGTCGCCTTCGTGATCGAGCTCGGAGCCTCGTCGGAGGCGTTGGGGTTGCGGAGCGCGCGAGGTAGGCGATCCGGGTCGTTCTCGAGGATCTCACCAGGTCCCAGCGATTCGAGCAGCGCAACCCAGCTCTCGCCGTACGCGGTGAGGTTTTGGGCGTTGGGGCAGATGAAGTCGCCGTTGGCGACTCCAACGCCGTTCTTGCCGACGAGCGGTCGGTCGAGCGTGAGCGCCCAAGCTCCCGCACTACCCGTGTGGCTGATAACGAGCCCCGTGTAAAACATGCGATCGGCCGGGCTCCACCAAGCGATCTCGGTTTGCCCATTCGATGGCGCTGTCGCGGTGTTGGCAGTCACCGTGATCTGGCTGTAGTCGCTGGGTGATCCAGAAACCGTGACCTTGTTGGCGTCCGCAACCTCGAGGGTGGGCCACACGCTTTGGTTGGTCCACCCCTGGCCGTTGCCGCCTGAAAGCGTAGAGGCTGGGATCTCGATGAGCAACGTGAAGTCGACCAGCTCATCTGCCGAAGCACGAACAACCGTCTCTACGCCCGTCGTCGCATCTGATTGAATCGTGTTGCGGATCTTCTGGATCAGCGTCGTCGAAGGGGAGCGCGAGTAGTCGTTGGCGCTGCGGTCGAATGCTCTCACCGGCACAATGAGCTGTGAGCTCGGGCCTCCAGGAGCTGCGTACACGTACGTGTCCGAGATCGAGGCAAAGCGATCTTGTACGAACTGTCGCCAATAGGCCCAGTTGCCACCGGCGGGCTTGTTGCGGCGGGTGTTGAGGATTCGCGCTCGCTTGCGCGCGTCGTTCTCGGCGTCGGTGCCACCCGTGAGCGGGAAGGCGTTCGACACCTTGGCCGCCTTGGCTACGTTGGTCGGCGCCGAGACGAATTGAACAGCCTCGCCGCCTTTCAGGTTGGTTAGCGTGCCGACGTCGATCGCTTCGACGTCGATCTCCTGCTGGTCAGCAGGATTGACGACCGTGCCGACGGTGCGGATCCTGAGCCCGTTCGGCAGCTTGGCCTGTGTACCGGTCGCGATCGTGGTCGCGCCAAAGACCGTGATCTTGATCTTGCCGGTCGATCCCGCCGGCTGCACCACCGGCAGACCGTCACCCTCGCGGATCGCGTCGAGGTCATCACCAACGGCGGTCAGCACGTTCGTGCTCTTGCCGTGGATGGCGATGTTTGCGAGCGCCACCAGCCCGAGCTGCGCGTCGGCCTCGGCCTTGATGTACCAATCCGTACCCGGTTCGATCGGCGGCTCAGCGACGCCAGTGTCAATAGCTGCGAGGCGCGCGTCCTGCAGCCACTGATCGCGCAACTCAGCGCTGCCGCTGGGCACGAAGATGGTCGCGAATTGCTCAGCCATTACGGGTTCGGGTTGAAGTTCGAGACTTGGTCGGTGAGCTTCGTGGTCAGATCCGTCCAGCTCACGGTGATGCGCGCACGACCGCCAGCGCCGCGCTGGGCGACGATGCTGTCGACGCGGATGATCTTTTGGGTGTCGGTCAAGTGGCGCAGCGCGGCGCGCACGGAGACCTCGATGTCGCCCTGAAAGCGGTCGCCCATCTTGCGAGGCAGGCGAATGCCCAGCCAGTCGAGCGTCGTGGCCGAACCGGTCAACGTCGTGATGGCCAGCAGTACCTGCTGGCGCACCGGCGGCATCTGCTTGAGTTGCCCGGTCTCGGGATCCTGCTCGTAGTCCTTGGTCGCCGGGTTGATGTACAGGCAGCCGGCGGGGCCGACGGGCGGTTCGCTTGCAGAAACGGGGGTCCCGAGCCCCATGGGGCCGGTTCCAAAGGGCATGACGCCGAAGCCAGGCATAGGAGGATCTCGAGGTGGGCTTGCAGGCCGAGCGGTTGGTGCTTACCGTTGGCGGCTATGCGCTGGTCGGTGCGTGCCGGAGAGCACGAGGCGGGACCGTACGAGGAGGCCGAGCTTGAGGAGCTCGTACGGAAGGGCCTGCGTGACGCGCTGGTGCGTCCGGAGGGTGGATCGTGGGTTCACCTGTCCGCGTCGCCGTTCGCGCGTCTGGTGGCCAAAGCGCCCGACCAATCGCACTTCGGCATGAAGGTCGCCGTAGCCGCCTTCGCCGTCTTCGTTCTTTGGGTCGCTTGGAACATGTTCGGGCACCCAAGCGTGATCGTCGTTCACTAGGAGTACCGTGATGCTGAAGCGTTCGCTCGAGTCGTTGGTCGGTGGGTGTGTGGTCTACGCCGCGATGGCGGCTTGCTCTGGTGGCGGCAGTACACCGCACGCGGCACTACCTGGAGCAAGCGGCGACGCACACGCTCTAGAGGGCGGACAGCCGAGCATGGGGGGCGCGCCCGTGACCGGCGCCGGCGCTAACTCGCTCGCCGGCGATCCCGTGCCGAACGCGATGGCGGCTAGTGGCAATGCGGCAGGCGGGGCTGGCTCAGATCCTGCGTGTGGCTGCGTCGCACCGGAGCCAATCGTGGTTGAAGCCGCTTGTGAGCCGGGCAAGAGCACGGCCTATTTTGCGGTCGCGCAATTCCCCGGAAAGACCGTGAGCGAACTGGCCAGCGTTCGCGTGCTGGTAAAGTTCCCTGACGACGCTCCGACCAAGTTTCCGGCTTCTTTTGCTGAGTCCTACACGATCGGGGTCGCTCAATTGGACGACGGGGTCGCCGCCGTACAGTGTGGCTCCGCCACGGTACACGCTGAGAAGGTAACCTTCACGCTCTAGTTAAACGGGCACTCGGCTTGGAGTGCTGGGATCCGCGGCGGCACTTCCGGGATCGGGAAGCCTGGCAACGGAAGTTTTGGCCGCGGCAGCCTGGGTTTCGAAGGCAGATCAAGATCCACCTGAAATGACTCCAACCGAGGTGGTAATTCAGGGCGAGCGAACTCCGGAAACGGAATGCGAGCTCGCGGCAGATCCAAGCTGATTGGGAAATCGACCTCGGCGTGAAAAACCGGCAGCGGCGGCGGAACCTCAGGGAGCGGGAAGCTCGGGACTGGAAGGCGCGCTCGCGGTATGTCGAGGTTGCACACAGGCTACTTGCTTGCGTTCTGCACCGCGGTCATCGCGATTGCTAGGCTTCCGCCCGGTGATCCTGTCGGTGGCCCCTGCATCAAACACAGCCCCGGGGTCATTCCCGGCAGCGAGAGATTTCCCACAATCCGCACCTTGCCGTTGCTGATCACGAGACCAGCGCCGCTCTTGTCGATTAGCGAGATCGACCCGTCGTCACCGATCTGAATCATCGCCCCGCGGGCCGCGATCTGCGCCTTCTTGTTCTTCCCGTCGAGCAAGAAGAGCATCGACTTGCCCTCAGCATCGTCGACCGCCAGCCCTGCCTGCTTCTTCTCGTTCTTGAGGAAGCACTGCGCGCTCGCCTTGGGGCCTGTCGCGTGGATGGTGGTGTCGCCTGGCCGCAGTTTGCCGGTGAAGCCCGCGTCGCGCGTGTCGCGCCCAGCGAAGCACACCACACTCTTGCCGCCGCAATCGCGAAAGAACAGGCCCTCGGCGTAGCCGTCGCTGGTTTTCGGATAGGGCACCGACGACACACCGAGCGTCTGAAAAACATCGACCTCGCCGCCGGGCTCGACGTCGTCGTTGTCGTTGCCGACCGCTACGTTGACCTGCCATGTCACGACGCCAGCGACGACTTTCGACGCGCCCAGGATGCCGATGTCTGCGGTCATTTGGCTTCTTCAGCGATCTGGAACGACTCCGGACGCCACAGCTCCAGATCGCACAGCGCGCCCTGATTCTCGTCGTAGCGCAGCGTGCGCTTGGCCACCCAGAGCGGCTCGTGCACGTTGCAGATCGCGTCGTTCACGTTCGCGATCGTGTTCACCGAGTAGACGGCGCCGGTGCGGGGATCCTTGTGACCACGAACCGTGCAGGTGTAGCGCAGCGTGTCTTTCAAGCGGTCGGCGATGGCGCGCTTGGCTGCCGACTCGAGATCTTCAGGACTGCGAGCGTCCTGGTCTCGGAAGAACAGGAGCCGGTACAGCAGCGCTTTGAACCCCGCGTCTGACTTGAAAACCTCGTTGCGATCTGGCGCGATTGCTCGCTGCAGGATCCGACCCATCTCCGAGTTGAAGGCCTCGGACAGCTCCTTCATCTTGAAGAGCTTCTTGTCGCCGCCGGTCTGCTGCCCCTGCTGACCAAACGTGCCAACGAACAGCGCGTAGGTCGGAAAGCTCGAATAGTCGCGCTCCGCTTCGCCGCTTACGATGTTGTTGGCGTTGGCGGCGTTGGGGTCGTCGCTCCGGATCAGCTCGTAGCTGGCGTCCTGCGTGTAGTCGGGCGCGTCGATGACCAGCGTGTTGCGGTCTGGGCCCGGCTGAATCGTAGCGCCGTTGCGCGCGGTCGGCCGGTTGATGAATTCGAAGATCCCCTCGCCGGGCTTGGGTTTGTACGACTGCTCGAGCTTTCGTTTCCGGCGCTTCCGCGGCTTCCGGCGGATCTTCCGGCCGCTCCGGATCTCCGCCATCAGGATGTTTTCGAAGTCGGTGATCTCGAAGATGCCGCAGGGGCTTGCTGCACCGTGAATCAGGTCCGCGAGCTCGGTCTTGGCGTCGAAGCTCAGGTTGGGGTCGCAGTTGCACTCGACCAGGTCACTGAGGTAGTCGCGCCCCTCGCAAGTGACGACGCTGCCGTCATGGCCGATGCGTGTCTTGTCGATGCGCCCGAGCACCTGGCTGGCGCCATCGACCGTCAATTCACAGGGCTGCAGCTCGAGGAATTGCCCGTCCTCGCGCCGCGCCGGGTACAGGTCAAAGCTGAAGCCGTCAGTGCTCGTAAGGTAGGCCGAGTCGATCGACCAGCTCTTGAACCGCGTCTCGGTGCGCCCAAGTAGGTTGAACCGGACCTCGAGCAGGCTCTCAGGCTGCGCGCCGCTCACGACGCCTCGTCACGTTGATGACCGTGCCGCCAGGGACGAACGGGGAGCGCGCCAGAGCCGGGTTCTGCTCGAGCAATGCTGCCGTGGTCATGCCGACTTCGCGCGCCAAGGCGCTAAGCGTGCGGCCGTAATTGACCGTCGTCTGGACGATCTCCTTGGTCGGATCTTGGGCTCGCTTCGCCAGCGACACGGCGTTGGCGCGGTTGCGGCGGACGGCGCGTTTGAGCGGCCAGACGTCAGGGTTTTGGAGCCGATCGATCTGCTGGTCGATCTTTTGGTTCTTGTACGCGAAGTCTTCGAGCGCAGCGACGAACTTGTCGTGCTGCGCCTCGAGTTGCGCACCAAAGCCGGAGATGGCGTTCAGCACGTCCATGGTCGGCCCCGGGCTGGGCTCCTGCTCCCAGTTGACCTTGGCGAGCTCGGCATCAAGCGAGCCCGCCACCGAGCTCAGGCCTTGGATGTTGATGGTCTTTAGGTCTTCGACTTCGTCGGCGTCCGGCGCATGCTCGAACTCGACTCGCACGTCCGTGCCGTCGCGCTTCTGCATGTCCATGTCGTCGTTCCAGCTGACCGGCGTGCACACGAACTCGCCGAGCACAGGATCGACCATCACGCCCTTCTCGCGGTCGCGCATGGCGGCAAAGAGGAGCGGGTACCACGTCGTGAAAAGGTCCTTGTACGGGCCGACAGCGATCCCCTGGCGCATCGGAAGCACGTACGAGAAGATCAGTGAATGCGGACCGAGCTGCTCGATGAAGTCGTTGTCGCGGTACTGCAGGCGATGCTTGGCGCCCTCGTGCGCGAACGACACTTGGCGCGACATCACCGGGTACTTCTGATCGCGCCACTCGAAGAACGGCAGCTTTGAAAGTGCGTCGATGTCGAAGGTCGTCATGACTTAGCCCTTCACGGGGCTGGGGGCATTGCCGCGGTTTGGTCCCGCGGCCTTGAGCGCGGTGGCCGCATCCTGGAGCGCCGAGGCTGCGGCTTTGAGCTCTGTACCGCCCCCGGCCTGCTGCAGAAGCGACCGTGTGCGTGAAGCCTCCTCGTTGTAAGCCTTGTTGCCGCCCACCTGAGATAGCGTTCCCCACTCATCCAGGTTGTGGGTGCTCTTGGTGCCGGCGTGGAAGTGGCCCATCGCGTCGGTGGTGGGCATCGCTGGCAAGAATTGATTCAGCGCGCGGCCCGCATAGTCGAGGTAACCTTCTTTGGCTGCCGCATCGCCGGCGGTGAGCGTCTTGTTCTGTGTCGCCTGGAGATCTGCGAGCTGCTTGGCCGTCTCCGGGGAGATCTTGCCGGTCGCGTCGAGCTCCGCCTGTGCCCGATCGTTCACGCTCTTTGCGCCCTTTGCGGCGTCCTCGACGTGCTGTTTTCCCTGCTCGACCTTGCCGTCGATGTAGGACTTGGCAGCCAGAAACGAAGACGTGAGTGCGGCCGCGGCCAGGCCAAGCGCTCCAAGCGGCGTCACCACGCCGGTGCTTACGAGCTGCGCAAGCTGCGCTTTAGCGAGCTCCGTTGTGATGGCTGCGGCCATCACGCCGGCAAGACCCGCGAACGGGTTGTCGGCCAGAAACTTCGCAAGCCCGATGAGGTCTTGCGTAACCACGCGAAATACCGGCCCAAGCTCGCGAACATGCGGAATCAGGTCCTTGACCACCGGCATCAGGTCGTCTGCGAAAGCCTGCTTCAGCTCCATGATGGCCGTCTCGAGCTGGATGCTCGACGACTTCTGCACGTCCGCCGCGTCCTTCTGGACGTCAGAGAACTTGCCGGACGTTTCCGCCGCGTCCTTGATCATTGCGATGATCGCATCGTAGCCAGCCTTCTCTTTCTGCTTGTCGGTGCCCTTGGCCGCGTCGGCTGCGCGGTGATACTCGTTGATGAGTGGGCTTGCGGCCTTCATGCCGCGAATGTCGAACAGCTTCGTCAGCTGGGTTTGGTTTCCGTGGCTTCGGGAAATGATCTCCGCGAGCACGGTTGGAATGTCGCGGCCAGCTTTGGTCGGGTCTCCACCCTGGAAGACATCGACGCGCTTTCCGCCGAGCGCTTGGCCGCTATGCAACTCGCCCGCCTTGGCGGTGAGCTGCGTGAACATCGCCTGGAGACTGGTGCTCGCGTTGGCGCCGTCGCCACCCGTGCCGCGCTGAGCGATCTGAGCCAGGCCACCGAGCGTCCGCATGCCGCCCACGCCTTTGAGACCGATTCGCTGGGCTGCGCCGCCGAGCTCCGGAAACTCCTCGGCCATGTTCTTGAGCTCGAATGCACCTTTCTTGCCCTGAAAGGCCAGCACGGCGAGCGCGTCGCCCATGTCCTTCGTGCTCTTGATGTCGAAGTTCTGCGTTAGCGCCGCGGCTGTCTTGGCAACGTCCTCCACCGACGACCCGGTGGCTTGAGCCACCAGAGCGAAGTTTTTGAGGTTCTGCTCGGCAGTGTCGAGGTCGCCCGTTTTGCCTACGAACGCGAGCGCTCCCTGCGCGATCTGCTCCGGCGCAATTCCAGTCTCGAGACCAGCGCCGACAATCTTCTTGCGGAGAGCGCCCGGATCCTTGCCGGCTTCGCCGGGTCCGCGCGCGTTGACGACTAAACGCCGCGTGAGCTCATCGAGCTTGAGCGCCTCCGTCACCGAAGAAGCCGCAAGGACAGAGCCGCCCACGCCTAGCGTCGCGAGGCCCGCTTTGCCGACTGCAGCGAGAGCACCGACGCCTTTGGTGGCGCCGCCGGTTACCGCTCGCGAGAAGGAGGCCCGAGCGTTCTTCTGCTCGCGCACCCACTCGCGGTTGGTGTCCCGGATGGCTTTGATTTCCTCTTTCTTACGGTCTTCGATATTGCGCAACGACTGTCGGTGGGACGACATCTCGTAGCGCTTCGTTGCCTCGTAGACTCGCTTCTGGCCGTCGTCGAACGACTTAACGATCGAAAGGTTCTGCCGGACGATGGCGCGCCCAGCCGTGTCGGGGTTTGCCGCAGCGCGTGAGCGCACCGAGCCGCCACCGATTGCTAGCGCGCGGTTGATCCTGACGGCGTGGCTCGCAAAGCGGCGCTCTACCGACGCGAGTGCACGCGCGATGTCTTGCTCGCCGACCGCGCGCAGCTCGTACGTCAGGATCGCCAAAGGTCACTCTTGCGTGGGCTTGGGGCTCAGCACGTTCGCGACGCGCATGGCTTCTTCGAACGAGATCTCTCGGCCCGGACCAGGAAGTTCAGTACCAGCCTGCAACGCATTCTCGGGCTGCTCGGAGGCAGAGCCAGTGTCCAAACAGAACGTCCGAAGGTCGGACTTCAAGGACTCGGGCAAGCTCTCCCACTGGGATTCCAGGATCCCAGAGAGGTCGAGCAACCTTGTTGCGAAACCCGTCAGCAGCTCGACCCACTGAGGCGAGCTTAGACGTAAAAAAGGGTAGTCGGCAGCTCCCAGCGCCAGGCGTTTCACCCAGGCGTTGATCTCTTCTTCCGTGCCGACCAGCGCTTCGTGCGGGCCGAACTTGTGCTGCACCATCGTGTAGGCAGCGAACAGGAACGCCACTTCGTCAGCGCTCAGCGTCTTGCCGACCGCTTCGCCATCGGGCCACACACGCGGGTAGCGAACCTGCGGGTTGTCGTCGACATCCTTCGATCCGACGAACGGCTTGGTCTGCGTGCAGGCCATGGCCAGTACCTCGCAAGCCGCGAGATCTGCCACCACGCCTTTGACCGCCTCTTCGTTCATGTCGGCCGCGGTGAGCGGCGGAAGGCCGTACTTCTGCGCCTGCTTCTTGACCAGGTGCTGCGCCACAAGACGGGCGCGGTCGTGCTCCTCTTTGGCGAGCACTTGGATGCGCACCTCGCCACGGTTTCCGGCCCAGTCGAGACCTGGAAACGGCACCACCTCAGCGGGTCGCGGGCGCTCGAGTAGGCGCTGGAACAGCTCGCTGGGCTCGACGTCCTTGGGCGGGCCGGGCATCAGCGCTGCGCCTCTTGCGCGGCCGCGAGCTCGACGCGCCCATCGGGGCGTAGCTCGATCGGCGTGGGCTCTGTTCTCGGTTCGACTCGCAGTCGCGCGTCAGGCTGTGGGTCACAGGGTTGCCCCGCAACGGTCAGGCGAAATGCGCCGAAGCGCTCCAGAACGGAATGACGTCGCATGCGATCTCCCAAACGCAAAAGGCCACGAAGCCCGTGGCGAGGGAGAGCTCGCGCACGAGCCGCGTGGCCTCGTACAGTTTGGAAAGCAACGCGCCCGCTCTCCCGGTAGGGCGCACTGCTGGTCGGAACGCGAAGCCCTGTTAGGACTCCATCGGTTTCTTCGGGCCAGTCCAGTTGATGGTGCCCGAGGCAGCCTGGTCGACGGCGCCGTTCAGGTTCACGTTCCCGAACTTGCCGACGCCGTTGTACGAATCACGGCCGAAGAAGAGCTGCAGCTCGACATCTTCGCCGTTGGCGCACATCTGCTGGTAGGGGTGCTCTTGCCCGCCGATCGGAATCTTGATGCCGACCTCGATGGTGCATTGGCCGGAACCGATGGTGAAACCACCGATGCCAGCGCCGAGCAAGTGAACCGGCTGCACGCCGGACTCGGTGACGAAGCCGATCGAGTCGACTTGGATCGCCGGCGCGCCGTTGATGAAGAGCTTGGGTACCGCGTAGTCTTGTTGAGCGACGGTCATCGTTCAGCCTTCCGGCACTCAGCCGGTCGAAACCTCAGCGACGCGGAACGTCGCCTGGAGCAGGTGGTCGATGATGTGGAGATCGAAGCCGCACTCGGCGCGGCTGCCGTTCTTCAGGACGCGCAGCGAAGACTTCGAAGCCTCGACGTCCTGCAGATGGCCGAGGGAGTTGTAGTCGTCCATCTTGCGCTTGATGAACGGGACGAGCGTGCTCGGCCGGACGACATTGGCGATCTGCTCTTGGTTGGGATTGAATTTCCCGTCCGCGAGCACGTCGTCGGGTTTGAACTTCTTCTGCGAGAAGTTCAGCGAGTAGTTGACCAGCAGGTCGTCCACGAACTGGTCGGCGCCGCTCACGCGATGGCCTTCGGTCGCCCGAAAGTCATCCTGCGTGCCCGCGCTGTTCTTGCTGCGGGTGTTGACGTGCATCACCAGGTATGCGCCGAGTTCGTCGGTGCCGATCGGTGCCAGCCCGTCGTTGATGGCGTCGTTCTGCTCGGTGTCGGTCGGGCGATCCGCGGCGTCGTAGCAGGGGCTGATGATGTCGCTGAGCCGGTAGCCTGCCAGGTTCACCGTGCAGTCGACCTGCTCCGCCTTTTGGATGATGGCCGCCATGGCCGCGGCGATCTCGGCGCAGTCGTGGTCGCTGTTCTCCTGCCAGAACATGTGCAGGCGCTCGTAGTTGCGTCCGGTAGCGATCGTCGCGCCGTTCGCGCCCGTGCCCGTGTAGGCGGTGATTCCGCGAGAGCGCAGGCCGCGGCGCGGCTCGCTCTTGTTGACGATGTGCGTCTTGAGGTTGCCGAGGCTGGTCGCGTCGTTGGCGCTCGAGACGATGTAGTACTTGCGCACCGCATCGAGCGTGGCGAGCGCCGTCGACAGCTGCGTGGCCTCGGTGGTGGAGCCCTCCGCGCCGGCCACGGTCGTTCCGACGAACGCTCCGGAGAGCGCGATCGTGGTGGCGACGCCGCTCGAAATGGAGCCCCGAACACGGATCACGCCGAGCGACGCTGTGCCCTGGCTGATGCCTTTGAGCTTGGCCGTGAGCGTGAGCACGCCAGCGGAAATGCTGGCCGTGACTGGTAGCCACGACTTGGCGTTGATGGCGTCGCGGATCGCCGTCGAAATGGTGGTGACGGTGTCCGTGCTCTTGAACGAGTAAGAGACGTCTTCACCGCACACGGTGACGGTCGTGGTGCCGGTACCAGTCGGAGCCGTCGCCCACGTGATGGTCATAGTGCCGGCGACAGGGCTACCGCCCGTGGTCTCGGCAACCGGAACGGCCCAGACCTTGGCGTCCTTGTTGTGCTTCAGGAACTTGCGGATGCCGCGGTGCAGCGGCGAGCCCGCGCCCGCGCCGTCTTCAGCAACCTTGGAGTCGGTGATCGGACCGTAGAGGGTGTTGGCGGTCCACGTTCCGGTGCTGAGCATCGGCATCACGAACACGACTTGGCGCTCGCCCGCGGCGGCGCTGGCGGGGCCCTGCGCGAAAAGGATCTCGGCGAATGCGCCGGGGACCCGGAAGTCGAGCGCAACACCCGTGATCGGAATCAGAGCTGACATCAGCTATCGCCCTTTCCGCTGGCTTCGGCTTTCTTGGGCGCGGCCTTGGCAACGACGGCGCCGTCTTTCCACTCGACCGGGACGAACGGCACACCGATCGCCGCGGCGGTCTTTTCGTCAGCAGCCCACAACGCGCGCTTCTGGCGGCATTGCTTGGCGCACTTGTCGCCGTCTTCGGTGTCGGATTCGACGACGAAAGGCTCCTTGTCGGCGGGGTAGCCGCGCGTCGCGGTATCGAACGAGCGCCCGTAATAGCGGGTGGCCTCGCCGATCCGCGGATGGACGCCGGCCTCGCGCACGAGCGCATCCTCGCGTGCGTAGAACTTGAGCTGCATGGATTCTCCGGATCAGAAGCTGCGCGCGATGCGCTTCATGCTGGCGGTCAGGTGCTCTTGCATCAGCCGACCAGCTACGAGCGATGCGCCGTAGAGGAAGCGGTAGGGGCGGTTGCCGGGGTGCTTGACGCGCTTGGTTCGCACCCAGCCGCGCTTGCCCAGGAACACCAGGAACGGCTTACGCTTCGCCGTGATGTCGTGTGGGCGCGCGCCCTGGTCGATCGCTGCGGCGTACTTCGCGGTGTTGCGCAGTTGCAGGATCCGGCCGTTTGCCGTTTGAACCGTGCGCCAGCCCGTCTTGCGCTGGAGGTTGCCGCTACGTGGGGTGAAGCGCGGGTGCTGACGCGCGTAGTCGACAGCGCGACGGCCCGCCTCTGCGGTGGCTGCCGCCACAGCAGACTTCGTCTGCGCGATCACACGCTTGTGTGCAGATCGCAGGCTGTTGAGCGTCTGCTGGCTGATGATTGCCGACACGGGTCACCCGCTGGCGGCGTCACTGTCGCTGGCCGCGATGATGACTGCCGGCAAAATCTCGTTGCTGCCGACTCCGACTGTGACGTCCAGGCCGTCGAGATCGGGTCCTTGCGCGCCGTCGACGTAGCTCGAGATCTCGGTGCTCTCGAGACGCATCTCGATGGCCCAGAAGAGCAAGGTGCTCTCAGCTCCACCGAAAACAGCCTGCCCAGGCCCCTCGTGCGAGATGAGGCGAAGGCTGGTGAGCGGTGAGGGTTGGTCAGGCGATCCCGCGCCGAAGAACTGCAGCGCTCCGCCTTGAAAGCTCGCGTGCCCGCGGCGTCGGATCACCAGCGCCACGATCTTGGAGACAGCGACGCAAATGTCCTTCAGCTGGCGCGCGTCGATGATGTCGAGCGGACCGAGGATGTAGTGCAGCGCCCATGGCTGCACGCAGCGCGTGATCTCGAACGTGAACGATTCGTAGGTGGCATTGCCAGCGCGGTGGATAGCCAAGAGCGGCCACTTGCCTTTGCGCTGACGCAGATTCTGTTCAGTCGGCTCGTCGGCAAAGGTGTCCGAGACAGGAGTCTGTCCCAGATTCTCGCGCTGGCCTCCGATGTTGCCGAGCGCAGTGGTCCACGCCTCGCCCAACTCGGAGTTGATGGCAGCCGTGAAGAGATCCAGCAGCAGGTCGCGGCTTGGGTCGAGTGACGCAAGGCCGGTCTGGCCGATTGTGCGCCCAAATACCGGCAGCTCCAGGCCACCAAGGCGCTGGTAGAGGCTGTCCGACTCGAGCGACATCAGACCTGTGACCCGACCAGAATCGCGCGTATCATCCAGTGCAGCGCGTGGTCGACTTGCATACTGATCTTGCGGTAGTCAGCGCCGTTTGGATGCTGCGGCCCGAAGATCCGGATGATCTCGACGTCGCCGATCGCCAATGTGCTGCCGTCGGCCAGCGCGATGGCAGTGCCGCCCGAGCTGTGGATCGGGGTGATGGGCCCGATGTCGACTGTGCCGATGGGCAATTGGCCCAGCGCCAAGTCCTGGTTGTTCAGCCACCGCACTTTCGGTGGGTAGCCGCTTTCCAGGATCTGGTGCGCGTTCTCGCTGCGAGTACCGTCTCCGGTTCGAGCGCCCGAAGTGGTGGCGATCACGACCTCAACGGAGTGCTCACGAAGCCCATGCTTCCCCGGAATCGCCCGCACGCGGTTGGCGATCCGGCGGTAGCGGTCGCGGCGGGAGGCTGAAATGCTCATCAGTCCGGCTTCCACTCAAGGCAGTCGCTCAGGACGATGTGCTGCTGGAGCACCGCGAGCTTTCCGACCAATAGCGGGCGGTTTGCCCATGGCCCAAACACCGCCTTGTGCCCCGAGTATCCCGCCGACATTTCGTAGGCGATGCCTACCGAGATGATCTCGCCGGCCCTCGCCTGTTCGAGCAGTTCCTCAAGCGCCGCGATCACGTCGGGTACAGGAGGTCTGACCTGCGTTACTTCGCTGAGCTTGGGGGCGCCCATCAGTACACCGACATCGACCCGCCGCCACCACGCCGACGCCAGCGGTTGAGGCTGACGTCACCGATCGCGGAAGCGAGCTCGTCGCGCCAAAACATCAGCGCTTTGGCGGTCGAACCAAACAGCGTCATGCCCGTTTGGTAGAACGCGATCTCGTCCACTTGCTTGAGCGCGCCCTCACCGAAGATGTTGGCTAGCTCGTCCTTGGTCGCCTTGATGCGCGCCAGGAGCTCGCGGACGATGGCTTCGCCGCCGTCGACGTACACCGGGTACGTGCCCGAGTGGGGCTTCGAGAGCACCACCGTGGCATTGGCACCCGAGAGCGACTGGATCGTCGTCGACTCGAGCCGATCGTCGACGTCGACCCAGATGCGGTTGCCCGCAGCAAAGCCCGTCGCGCTCGTGAGCGTGATGGTTCGCTGCTTGGGCTCGGTCGTGTCCGGTACCGACGTGGCGGAGGTCGTCTCGGCGCCCGCCGTCATGTAGACGGCGATCACCTGCTCGAACACCATCGCCACGCCGATGAACGGCTCGGCGCCCGTGTTGAGGACGTTCCAGCCGAGCTCGGCTTTGATTCTCTGCAGCTCCGATGTTGAGAGGGCCATCAGGGCCTCCCTTCATCAGAAGCCAGAGTAGCGGGTGCAGCGGAAGCTGAAGGCGTAGGTGTCGCCCGAAGCTCCCGTAGCCACGCCGTTCACGACTGCAGCACGCACCCACTTCCACGAAAGCGCGGATGGCGGCACGGGCAGCACGCGCGTCACCGCGGTGTCGGCGCCGGCGGTACCGGTGGCGATCACGACGTTGGCGGGGTTCTGAGCGTCGCCCGCCAGGTCGTACCAGGTCGAGCTGTCGTCCGAGACTTGGAACTTGCCGGTGAGCGTGAGCGTGTTGGTTTCGGCCAGCACCGTGAACAGGCAGGACAACGAGCCGGGCTCGATGTTCGCCGTCTGGATCGCGGTGCCTGCCGTGGTCGTACCAGCGACGGGGGCGGCCGTGAGATCGCCCGAGCCGCCGCTGATGGTGAAGTAGCGTCGGGGGAAGCTCATTACACGTCCTCGCCGTAGGCGACCTTGGTCACGAAGCGGTTGTCGGCGAGGCCGAGCGCGAGATACGCCAGCCAGATGACCTTCGCGGTCTCGCCGTAGTTGTCGTCGCTCGCCGCGACTACGTTGCCCGGCTTCTTGCCGACGCCGCCCAGGAACGCGCCCGGGGCGATGGCGTGGGCCTTGTGCACCAGCACCGTCGAGCTGTTCGAGCTCTTCGTGAGCGTATTGCTCATGAAGTAGTGGTATTCGGCGGTGGAACCGAACCAGCCGGGGAACATGGGGTTCAGTTCCTTGTGGAACTCACAGTAGCGAGCGAACTGCGGATCGTCCTTCAGCTGCTTCTTGCCCGTCGGAGTCACCACCATGATGCGGCGGCCGTCGGGCAGCGTGGGCAGGTTTGCTTCGTCCTGCGCCTTGCTGACGCGAGACTGCTGCTCGTACGTGAACGGCGCCATGCCCTTGGCGGTGATGTCGTTGTCGGCCGTGATGCCCAACGGGTAGACGGTCGTCGAGGCGTTGTCGGCCAGCGACACCCAGAAGGAGTCGAGCGTCTTGTCGTAGTCGCGGCCCATGTGGGTGCCGACGAACTGTGCCAGGTCGTGCACGCCCATCGTGGAGTCGAAGGCGTCGAGGCCGTAGGGCTGCACCGCGGTCGAGCCATAGGGGCCAGCGTAGCGACGGATCTGCAGGAGCGCTTGCTCGCTGCCGGCCACCAGCGGCGTGGTCGAGATCGACTGGTTCACGCCGATCTCACGGGCCGCCTGGGTGTAGGTCGAATCCGTGAAGCGCGGCCGGTTGAACTTGATGACGTGGCCGGGCTCGCCGGTGAAGTTGGCCTTCGCGGCGAACAGCTCGGCACCGAGATCGGCCGAGAGCATCAGGCGATCCGCGTCGGCGCGCGTGTAGGGCGCGCCTTGGCCGCCGATCTCGTACGGCGTGCGGCCGATCATCGACGGAATGTTCAGAGACACGCCGAGGGCGCGCTTGAACATCATCGCGTAGAGGTACTGCGGCTCCGGTTGGCGCAGCAGGATGGCCGACGTGCGGTCGAAAAACTCTTCGGAGAGCTCGGCTCGTGAAATGGGCATGGATTGTCCTCGTGAATTCCGGGCAGATCCCGGCGCTCCGGCTCTCGGCCGGTGAAACTCCGCGGGTCAGCGGGCGCCCTGATTGGCGCTTACGCTCGCGGGTAAATCTTGTCGGCGTGCTCGAGCATGTACGCGCTCGCAGCGACGGGATTGCTCTGCTTCAAGCGTGCGTACTCCGCCTTGTGGTCTGGTGGTGAGCCAGCTGCGCTCGGTGGCGCGGTGGGCGGTGGTGCTGTGTTGGCGGGCGGCGCAGATGGTGCCACTGCAGCAGGCGTGGCTGCCGCTGGCGTCGTTGCCGCTGGTGCAGCAGGAGCCGCGGGCGCTGCCGCCTTCCATGTCGGCGCCAGAGCCGTGATAGCTCGGAGTTGCGCTGCCGGGTCGGTGTCGGGAGCGATCTTCCGCACCGCTGCCTGCTGATCGGCAGTCAAGCCACCGATCTCGCTGGCAGCACGCTCTTTGATCACCGACTCGTAGGCAGCGGCGCGAGCGCGTTCAGCTTCGAGCGCAGTGCTCGTTTCGCCAAGGCGCTGCGCCGCGCTCTTCGCCTCGTCCTCGGCCTTTTTGGCCGCGTCGAGCGCCGCCTTGGCCTTGGCTGGGTCGGTGATCCCGAGCGCCTCGAGTGCCTCTTTTTGGGCCCTCTCGAGTCGCCCCTTGAGCCAAGGCGGGTTCTGGTCGTCGCTTGCCGCGGGCACAGCCACAACTGGCGCCGGCGGCGGTGCAACAGGGGTAGGCTGGGCGCCGCTGGGCGCAGCCGTGCCCTCCGTGTTCATGAGAAAACGGGAACGTCGAAACATCTCTTTGCCTCCAAGCAACCGTGTTTTTGCCGTCCCGTCGGACGTGTTGGAGTCAGAGAGCTACTGGCAGATCGCTAGTTGCTCGTGACCGTCACCGCCACGCCCACGAGAATGCCGACGCCGTAGGTGGTGCCGCTCGTGGAGGTGACTTCCGTCGACACGGTGTTCACCGTGCAGAGCTCACCCGTCAGGTCGTCCGTGCTCACCGTGAGGGCAGCGACGGACGTGCCGCAGAAGTTGACAGCCTGGTTGTTGCCGTCCGCACCGCAGAACGCCGGGGCGCCCCAGAGGATGGTGCGGGTGGCGCCGTCGCGAGCGCGCGCGCTGATGGCCGCGCCCACCGCTGCGAGCGAAGCGTCATCGGTCGAGCCCGTGTAGGCCGCGAAATCCGCGGTCACTTCCCAGACCTCGAGGCGGTCGCGCGTGGTGGTGCCAGCGCCCGAGAAGGCCTTGCTCTTGAGGTTGCAGCTGCGGATCGTTCCTGCGATGGTTGCCATGTTTTCCTCGTTCAGCCCGTCGCGCGAATGGCGCGCAGGTTGCTTCGTTCGTTCTTGGCGGCCGCGATGAGCCGCTGGATCTGCTCGCGCTCAGCTTCGAGCGCTTTGCGGGTCTTGATTTCGCGCTCGACGACGCGGAGCCGCGCCTTGAGCTGCCGGAGCACCGTGGCCGTATTGAGCGGCGCGTCGGTGGTCGGCGCAGACTTGGGTGTCACAGTTGGCGCCGGCGCAACCGCCATCGCGCGCGGCGGCGGAACCACGGCCGCAAGCTCAGCTGCGCTGATCTCGTTCTCTGAGGCCGCTCGCTGAGCCGGTAGCTCAGGGCCGCCGCCCAGCTGGAACACGTGCGGATCTGGGGCGCCGCTCTCGGTCAGAGCGTTCGTTGTGGCCCAGCGTTGCATCGGTCAGCGGAATTGGCCGAAGCCGGTGATGTCGATGGTGATAGCGGCGCCGGCACTCGTGCTCGCGCCCGCCACGTAGACGGCTCGCACCACGTCACCAGGGTGACCGCCCACGAAGGTGGCCGCCGCGAGCGACACGCCCGGCGCCGCATCGGTGCCGCGGTTGTTGGTCGTGATGGTGGTCGAGAGCGCGTGACAGGCGATCGCGCTGTAGCGAATGGCCGAAGCGCCGGAGGCCAGCTGCGCGAAGTGGAGCCAGTCCGCCCATGCGTTCGGCTTGATGAGGCGCTGCAGGTAGATGTCGAGCGTCCCGCCAGTGGCGCCGATGAGGTCGGCGTCCACGCGCAGGTACGGAAAGAGCGAAAGGCCCGTGACGCTCAGCGTGCTGACGGCCGTGCTGGCCGCCGCGGGTGTCGTGTCGGAGATAGTAAAAACGCGATGCATCAGCGCTTGCTTCGCTTAGGCACGGGCGCCTCTTGGGGTGCCGGGCTGGCCTTCATGGCGTCGACGGTGTTTGCAACTGCCGCCTCGGTGGCACCAAACGTCGCTTCACCGCACGCCACGCAGGTGACCGCGTCGTCGGCGTTGTCGGTGTTGCAGAGCAGGCAGGTCTTCATGTCAAAACTCGAGGACTCTTTGGCCGCGCTCGGTGAGCTCGGTCCGGATCTCGTTCCACACGGTCTGGCAACCGAGCGCCATGACGTGCTGGCCGCGGCTTCGCGCGACCACCGGCTCGTTCACCCAGACGATCAGGTCGGCGGGTGCGCCTTCGGGGTTGCGGGCGAGCCACTTGCGCAGCGCTCGCGGCATTGCGGCGCCTTCGCAGATCCATGAGCCCGGCTCATCGAACCAGTGCGATGCGGCCTCCGACGACTCCGACCAGCCAAGGCCGATCAGCTCGTCGCTGCCGCGCACCTTCGCATCAGGGTTTGCTCGAGCCAGGTGGCTTACGAGCGTTGTCTTTCCCGCTTGCGGGCCGCCCGCCACCACCAGTCGCGCCGGCAGCGTCGCCGCCAGCATCCTGGCCAAGCCCTTGAGCTCGAGCTTGCGCGTCGATCTGGGCAGTTGCAGCGTCGAGCTCGCGCTGGGCTCGCTCATCGGCTTCCTTCTCGAGATCCTTGAGCACCGCGTCGACGTTCTCGATGCCGAAGATCGGCTTGAGGCGCTCGACGGCGATGCGTTTGGTGATGAGAGGCTCACCGCCAGCGGCGCCACCGCCGAGAGCCGCTTGGGTCATCTGCACGACCGCGAGCTGCTCAGTCGGATCTGGTTTGAAGTAGGCGCCCCATTGCACCTGGAGCGTCGGAGACATCCAAGCCATCAGAGAACCGCGTCGCTATCGAACTTGCTGAGCAGCTTCTGCACCTCAGCCGCGCCCGGAACCTTCAGCCCAGCGCCCAGCTTGTGAGCGATCCGGAGCTGCATGTCCACGCTTGGCAAAAGGAAGTTGTCGCGCAAGTCGTCGCGGAATTGGTCGCAGCGGTCGATCTGCTTCTGCTTGATCGCCTCGAGCGCCTTGCCGCTAGTTGTCGCCGCAAACTTGATGTTCTCGGGGTCGAGAAACACCACGCCGAGCGCCTCCTGCAGCTTGATGCGCAGGTCGCGGGCGTTGTCGTCGATGGCCTTGAGCGAATCCGCCGGGATCGAGAGGTACTCGACCTTCGTCTCAGGGTTGGGAAACCGCCAAACGTTGCCAGGGCCCTTCTTACGCACCGGCCCGGTAGCGCTCCCGCCGGTGTCCAGATAGGCGCCCTTCTGCGGGTTGGTGGTGGTGATACGTCCACCGTGCTCGGTGGCTGGCACCACGGCAGGGCGACCCATGTCCGTAGGATTGTGGTCCGCGTCGACGCCGATCTCGACCACCTGCGGCTCACTAAACAGTGCGCAGCGATGTCGCTGGCTCACCGCGAAGTCGTGGCCCTGGATCTCGTTGGTGAGCAGCGCATGCAGCGCCGTCCCGTCGATCACGTTGACGGCTGCACAGCCGCGGAGCAGCGGGTACCAGACGACCGGGCAGAAGCCGAAGCCGTGCGGGTACGTGCGCTTGGGGTCTGCCTGCCAATCAGGCTCGGCGCCGCTATCCTTCGCGTCGGCCGGAAGGAACGTGGTGTCCTTCTCGGCGTCGATGACGCGGCGGTAGAGCTTGCAGCGCACGCCCCACGAGCCGTCGCGCTGCCGAAACTCTTCGAAGTACGGGTAGCGGATCTCCAGCTCAATGACGGCGCCCGAAACGTCAAACGTCGGGTTGCCCCACTTTGCGGGGATCAGGTCTTGGAAAGGCTTCCCTGCTCGAGCGCCGTGGATAGCAACGGCGGTGCCGCAGCCCTGCGCCGCGGCAAAGGCATCGCGGCAGTGAGCTCGGAAGCGGCTGATGCGGTGGTGCTCGACGATGAAGCGGTCGAGCTTCTGCGAGTCGTCCTCACCGAGCCCGTTGTCCTCGTCGGCTTCTTCCTCACCAGGCTTGCTGGTGAAGGTCGGCGCACGGCCTTCGCCGAGCACCAAGTCCACGTTGGACTGAATGGCGATCTGAACGACCGGGTAGACGATGCAGGGCGCGCGCTCCCAGAGCGGCTGCTTGTCGTCCCACCAGCTCGGGCGTCCCTCGTACTGCCGACCTTCGACCCAGCGCTCGAGATCCTCGAGACGCCGGTAGCGCGGCGGCATGTTGGCCAGGGCGATCTTGTTCGCCTCTTCTTGGCCCTGGAATTGGATGGACGTGTGCATCAGCTGCCCGAGACGAGGGTGCGGTAATTGGGACCGCGACCGAATCGCCCGACAGCCAGGTAGCGCCCGGCGTCCATCGCGTGATTGTCCTTGTCGGCCGGCTCTTCACCGAAGGTGCCATCCGGCAGCTTCTTGCGCCGGTAGAGCCCCATCTCGCGGATGAAGTTCACGCACTTGCGCGACACGTACATGCGCGCCCAACGCTCGCCGCTCTCGGTCGTGCGAATGAACAGCAGGTCAGCGACGCGGGCGATGCCGCCGTGAATGTCGTTGTCGGTCTCGCCGACCTTCAAGCCCGCGCTGCGCAGGTCGTTGATGCGATCGGGGCGGGAAGGGTCAGGCCAGAACTTGGCAAAGTCCCAAAGCTTGGCGCGCTCGTTCCAAACGTGGTTCGGGCACTCGCTCTCGTACCACTCGTCGAGCAGCCAGAGCGTGGCGTCGTTGCCGTGGCCCGTGATGCCGCCGAGCAAGAGCACTGCGGGATCGACCCAGCCGTGATCCATGCCGACGTGGAACTCGCGGCAGGCGGAGAGCGCGGGTGGCTCTGCGTGTGGGCAGTCGGGCCCGCCGATGACGTGGAAGTCTTCGTTGAACGGATAAACGAGCCCTTCGCCCGCATCCGGATCCGCTTCCCATTCACGCCGAAACGTCGCGGGCAGCGTCGTCGCCTTCGCTTTCGCGACAGCTCGCTTGCCGACGGTCTCGGGCGCGTCCTTGTAGGAGGCCCGAAACGAGTAGACGGTTTTGAGAGCATCGGCGCGTTGGTCGCGCTCGGCTTCGGTCTCGCCTTCGAGCAGCGGCAGCGTCTCACCTTGGCGAACGCGCTCACCCTGCAGGCCTTGTTGGTACGTGCGCCACCAGAGCCCGTGGCGGCCCATGTTGGGCGTACCAGCTATGATCTGGATGGCGAGCGACCACGGCTCCGAGAGCCACGGCATCGCAACCGCGTCGTAAACGCCGGTCTCGACGCTGTCGCATTCGTCGATCACCAGCACGTCGGTGCGGAGGCCGAGTGCAGTGCGAGCGTTGTGCTCGGTGGCGGGGAACGGCTTGAGCCAGCTCCCGCCCGGAAAGTTGATCTGCCCGGTCTGCTTGTCGAGCCGCGCGCCGAGCCACGCCCAAGCGCCCGTCAGGTCTTCAACGATGCCGGCCCAGTGCACGTCCTTGAATTGCTTCAAGGTCGGCATCAGCACCGTGATGCGCACACCAAAGAACGGCGTGATCGCGTTGGTGCGCGCCTGGTACTCGTGAGCCGCGATCAGCGACCAGAGCATCAGGCGAATGAACTTTGACTTGCCGACGCCGCGGCCCCACCCGATGAAGACGGTGTTGCCGGGCCGGAGTGCCGCTCGAGCTTTGCGCTGGGGTCCGTTGAGCGGCAGCACCATCCGGCGCGCCGCGTCAGCCACCTGCAGTCTCCGGGAGCGCCTTGGCTTCGACGAAGACGATCTCGGCTGGCCGAGTCGTGTTCGCGTCCGGGGGCGGCGGCTTGTTGGCGTCGATGCCGACGATCCGGAGGGCTACCTCGACGGACCGGACCACCGCCTCGTAACGGCGTGCGTTACGGGCGTTCGTGATGTTGTCGAGCAGGACGGTGAGCATCCGGCCCGCGAACGTTGCGTCCTGGACCTGGCTCAGAATCGCGCGTGACGCCTCGGCCGAGCTGTGCCGGACGGTGGAGACGTCGCACTTCCACTCCTCGGCGAGCTCGTGGTCGGAGACGCCCTCCTGCCACAGCCCCTCCGACATCATCCGCTTGATGCGGATCACCCTCTCAGCGGGTTTTGGTGCCTTGCTCCGGCGCCGCTTGTCGCACGTGCGCTGAGTGGCAGTGTCGGCCTTGCCCATCCTGCTTGCCCCTTGCGCCCGGCAACCGTGTTTTTACCGCCGCGTCCGGCGTACGAGCGCTTGGTGCTGTCGGTATTCGCTGTGATGTCGCGGTCGGTGAGCCTCTCCCGCAACTCGCCGCCAGCGTTTCGCCGGCTGGTCCGTCTCGGGGCTCGTCTCTCGGGACCGTGGGCGCGCGTGACGCCTTCAGGTCTCTCATCCCTTGGTGCTCAGGGTGGGGCGAATTTGGGCTTTTCTGGGCCGATTTCCGCCTGCTACCAGGACCATGCGGCGGCCCAGTTCGTCGAGCATTCGTGCCAGTTTCTGATCGTCAGCACGCAATTCCGCGATTTGCGGATCCACGTTCTCGGCGATGTAGGCGGCCGCGCCCTCGGCGATCCGGTCGTCGATGTCGGATAAGTACGCCCTGAAGTTGCCCATGAGCTCGTCCACCTTCGACCGGCGGAGTTCGGGCAGGTAGCGGGTGAGGGCACTTTCGGTGATGCGTCGGTGCCCGCCCTCGGTGGTGGTGGCGATGCGGCGGCCGGTCTCTTTCTCGCGGGCCCGGATCAGGCGGGCGAGCTTTCGACCGGACGCGCGGGTGTCCGACCAGCCGAGGCGGCGGGCCATTTGCCGGAAGGTGAGCACGTCGCGTGGGCCGCTCATTGCGCACCGCGATTGCCACAGAGGCGCTGTAGCGTGTCGCGCTCCCATTCCCGAGCTTTGCGCTTGAGTTCACGTAGTTTACGCGGCTCCGGGCACGTCAGACAGCGCGCTGGATGTTGGCCCTCTTTCGCTTCTTCCGAATTCTCCCACCTGGCAACCGTTCCGTACGTGACCACCCTGTGGTGGCCTAGCTCGCAAACGAGGTTCACTTTCTGGCTGGCGTAAACCGACCCCCCGATGGTCGGCACATCCTCGACCACCACCAGCGCGCCGATTTGCTCCCCCTTTGCTAGCGCCCAAAGCTGCCCATCAATCATCACAGGGAGCCTCATCGGACCACCTGGTTCCAAAGCAGGCAGCTGGCTTGAAAGAGCGCCGTGGCCTGCTCGTCGGCCGCCTTGAACTGGGCGGCTCGACCGTCGGTGGGTTTCTCGGACTGCTCGGCGCGCAGGTTTTGCCAAAGCTGCTGCGGCGGGAGCTTGTTGGGGTTCTTGCGCAGCATGCTCTTGCCCGACGCCACGAGGTGCCACAGCGCGCCCAGGGTGCCGCCGTCTGGTCCGAAGAAGGCCTCCAGGGTGGCCGAGGCTGGCAGGTCGCCCTGAGCGAGCCTGAGGCGGTCCAGGCGCCCGGAGACGCGCCCCATGAGCGCCATGTCCGACTCGTTGACGTCGACGGCTGAGCCGGCGTGCCCGCGCTTGCTGGAGCCCGTGGGGCGCGCCGTGATGGGTGCGCGGCTGTGGGTGCGGTGGCGGGGGAGCGACCAGCCGCGGCCTTCGCAGGTACGGCACACCGTGTCATCGGCCGGCGGCAGGAGGCCATCCGGCACGAAGATCTCGAGCGCGGCGAGCAGGGCCCGCTGGCGCTCCGACATCTCGCGGGGCTTGGGGCTCGAAGCGACGAAGCCGCTCCCGCCGATCCAGCGCTTCACGTCGCCGCCGCAGTCGGGGCACGGGTGGGCGGTGCGCCCGAACATGCTGAGCCGCGCCATGAGGGCAGCGGTGGGGCTGCCGTTGAACACGCTCAGGCCGCCTTGGCGGAAGTAACGCCGAAGCTCTTCGGCATCCGATGCCTTGATCACGGACGACGTTTTGGCGAGCGCGGACACGGCGCTCGGGAATCCAATCTCGGGTGCTGCTGACATCGCTCAACCTTTTCCGCTCCGCGACCAGCGCGGGGCATTGTGGTACCTTGGTCTCATCCGGCGGCGGCAATCGACGGTGAGACCCTCGGCAGCGATGTCGGGGGTTTCTGTTTTCTAGACCACCACCGTGAACTCGTGCCCCGTCGGCACCTCTCGCACCTTCGCTGTCACAGTGAGAACGACGGTCCCCGACTTCTCACCAGGTTTCATCGAAACCACGTAGTCGAACAAGCCGAGCCACTCGCTCAATGTGAGCCCTGCTTGCTTCGACCATGCGTCCAGCGCCTTGGCCGTCAAGAGCATCGCCTCTCGCGCGATCTCCGTAGACTTCTCTCGCATTGCTCGAGCGAGCGGCAACTCGGGCAGGTCGCCGCCGTAGTCCTCCAACGGAGGCGGCCAGTGAGAGCGCGTGATTGCCATCAGGCCCCGTCCGTTCCCACCACCGCGCGCACCGTCTCCCGTCCCCAAACGCGCGTGAAATGGTCAACGCGCTCTTGGCGGTCTTTGCTCGTTGCTTTGCTCAGCGAGAGCTCGACCATGTTGCGTTTGGCCATCTCCTGCTCGGGGTCTGCGTAGATGGCGATGCCTCGAAACTTGTTTGGCTCGATTCCCTTGCTCACTTGGTCTTGCTTTCTTTCGGTACCCGGCAGCAACCAAACCACTCCAGGCGCAGTCTTGATGCCGCCGAAGGTCTTCACGAATCGATCGGCCCATTCGTTCTGGCTCGTCACAACTCCTCGCTCCCTTCCGCCTCCGGCTCATACCCCTTCACCTTGCCGAGGTTGTCGCCGACGTAGACGCCGATGGGAGCCGGCTCTGCTTCCTTTGCGTTCGCCGGCCAACCACACCAGCAGCTGCCTGCGATCTTTTCTGGCAGGACGATAGTGTGACCATTCGCGCACCGCAGCGCGCTGCGAATCACGTTTGCGTCGTGGTGGTGACGGCGACCATCGGTGTCGAAGTACGGCGCGTAATATGCGCTGGTCACGGAGGAGCCAAGCGCCTCAACCGCATAGGCTCCGCACTCGCCGCACACACTTGGCTCGGGACTCTTGGTCTTCGTCGGATCCAACTCATCCGGCGGCGGCGCGCCATCTTCGAGCTTGGCGATCCTCTCGTGTAGCTCGTCGAGCAGTTGCAGGTAGAGCTTTTCCCCATACGGTATGTCGGTCGGCCGCATCGGGTGCAATTCGAGGAAGCGCTCGCTTGGTTTCTTACTCACAGGTCTTCTCCCATTGCTTCCTCGGCGACAGCTTCGTTGTGTCTCTCCAGCTTCTCCAGGCGCTGCAACACGTCGGTCTCGAAGGCCTGGCGGCGAGCGTGCTCTTCGTCGAGGTAGTCGCAGAGCGCTGGCCCGCTTAACTCGAGCTGAAAGGCGCGTTCACCCATCGGAATCTTGACCGTGATGCGCTCGCTCGGCTTCTTGGTCTCGGTCGTCACGGATGCAGCCTCCAGCGCCAGATCGCGGTGCACTCGTACTGCTTCCGCTCTCTGAGACAGTCGACCATAAAGGCACGTCGTTCGCCTTCTTCCCGTCGCACACCGACCGCTGTAGCAAGCACGATGCAGGTGACCGCAATAACGGCGAGTCCACCAAGCCAAAGCTCCAAGTGGTAACGCCAGCTCCATGCGATTGCTGACCAGATGTTTTTCACGTTTCACCTCTTTTGGCGGCCCTGAACACTTCGTCCACTTCACCAGGCTTCGGCCAAGGCTCCTTGCCCCGCGTCACCCGCCGCGTACTCTTGCCCAGCGCCGCGTCGATGGCTCGGTTTGCGGCCTCGGTGAGCCGGCGGTCTCGGCGGATGACGTGCTCGACGGTGGGCATTCGAACGCGCTTCAACCTGTCCTCGCGTAGGTGCCTCGCGTGGCGTGAGCCTTCCACGCAACCGCTGTAAGCCGCGGCACGTTCAGCAAATCGGCAGCGGCATCCACGTCGACGTTTTGCAGAACTTGATTACGCCACGCTAGAGCGTCCCCATTGTTCAGCCTGACAATCTTCGGTGGCGGCGCTGGCCGTCTGCCTAGCGAGAGTCTCGTTTTGGCAAAAGAGCAGATCAGCATGGGCACGCCGTGGCTGGTCGTGGTGCTTGACTGGTATTCGAGCACCAGAATTGGCGCAGGCTCCGACTTGTCGTCAACCAACCACAACGCTTGCTGCATCAGCAGCCAACGCGCACCGGTTCGGTTTATATCACCCGTCTCCTGTTCGATCATCTCCAATACCCCTGACACGTCCCACTCGCGAGCACCTGACATCATCTCCGCCATCACCGAATAGGACGGCGGGTGGATGCTCCTCCAGCTCCGCCTTCGCTTGCGGTTGGCCAGTGGTGCCTGCAGTGCCCGGTGTGTGCTTTGTTGCTTTTCTCGCCCCTTCAGAACCGCCACCGACAACACAGATCCGTAAGACAAACGTCGCCAGGTGTCGGTGAACATGTCGATCGTCGACTTGTCGAGGTGCGCACAGAAATCCCAAAACACCGAGGTGATGTAGGGGTAACCTGACTCTCGCCCCCATCTCTCAATCCAGCACTCCGCATCCCCGCAATCATTCGGCGCAGGCAGGCCTTTAGCTTTCTCTAGGCAATTCCTGATCCACGCCAATTGGTTTCCGGCATCCTCAGCGTGGACCAATTCCGGCTCTTCGGAGCCATCGCCACGGCACCACTTTGCGGCACACGCTTTGATCGCATCCAGGTCTCGATCAATGCCGACGAGATTTCGCAACGGTGCACCTAGTTGCTTCAGTACTCCGATGTCGCCGCCCTCGCGCGATGCCAGGAATACATGCAGGCCTCGATCAAAGCAGTCTGGGTAGTGACGATCGAGCCACTCTTGGTTCGCCCTGTGTGTCTCGAACCGTGCGGCCTTCTTCTGCAGGCTCTCGCCTTTGTAGGTGTCGCTCACCGCTTCCCCTCCGCCTTCTCATGACACCCCACATGCCGCACCAAGTGCCCACTCACCTGGTCGGCATACCGTTCCGCCCTCGGCTCGATGATTCGCCCACACTCGTTGCAATTCTCAGCGAAACCCTTGGAGGTGCGGATCCAATGCCTCTTGAGCGGCGCCCCCGTCGGCACGTTCCGACTCCGCGCTAGCAGCTGCTGGGCGCGCGGGGTGAGGGGGCGGTTGAAGCCTGTCGTCTGATTTGGATGGCGTGCCATTAGCCTGCTTTCCTTGCTTTCTGCATCGCTGCTCTCGGTCCCCTCACGACCTTGTTTTGCATGTGCACCATGCGCTCGACGAACACAGCGCCTGCCAGCGCGTCGGCTTCGTGCTCACCAACCGTTTGGTTGATGCCCTGAAACATCACGAACCGGATTGCGTTGATGACCTCGAGCTTCGTCGCGTGCCCCATGCCCTTGCCGCACACCGCGATCTTGGCCTGCTGTGGGGCGTACATCACGACCGGGATCCCGTAGCTGAACGCCACTGCCTTCATGATCCCGACGACCTCGCCCACTGCGTCGGTGTTTGCGTTGAACCCGAACGCCTTGATGGCCTTGCCTTGGCGAGCTGCGTCGAGTTGACGCTTCGCGTTCATGCGTGCGCCGACACGCGCGCCGTTCTGGTCTTCAATCCCGAAGTAGTGCGGACGGATCTGCTTGTCGCAACAGAGCAACGCCAGCTCGCGCCAGATCTTCTTCAGCCGATCGTTAAGGCCCCAGTCGGCTGGCGTTTCGATCTTGCCCGACTCGACTAGCTCGGGGCGAGCCGAGTTGCTGTGCCGGCGCACGACCCCGTAACCGACGTTTGCCAACCCGGGGTCGCAAGCGATCACGATTCGGGGCGAGCTGTTCAAGCTGTATAGCCTTTCAGGTCTTCGTAGCAACGCATCATCGCAACCACGTCGCCCTCAGCCATGGCCTTCGCCGCGAGGTCGAGCGACCGCCGCATCATGAACAACGCTGGCGCGCACGCTCGCGCCAGCATCGGGTCGGTGTGCTGGTACTGGGGAATCACCTCATCGCGCACGCGAGCCATCTCGCGGGGGAGCGCTTCACCGAGAGAGTCGCTCACGCTTCGGCGCTCCCATTCTGCTTTGCCTTCTTGCCCCTGACCGCCTTCGAGTTGGTCTTGACCACCCGCCCCTCGTCCTCGGCGGCCTGTGCCAGCGCTTCCGGTGTCGGCTCGAACGGCTCTTCGTCTTCGTCGTCATCGGCCGGCGGCGGCGCGGACCCACCACCATCAAACAGGCCCGGCTGGCGATTCTCCTCCTGCTCGTCGCTCGTCGCTGCGCGCTCGTCGACCTTTTCGTCCGTGTCGACGCGGCGGATCTCGTAGTGCAGCAGCACGCCTTGGGGCGACGTGACCGCGAATTCGTAGCACTCGACCTGGCGCTTCTCCGCTCCCGACTCGAGCGCTTCCAAGATGCAGTCCTTCTTGGCCTTCTGGACCTTGATCTCGCCGTTGATCACCTTGTTGTCGGCCTTCTTCTGCTCTTCGAGCCGGATGATTTCGCGGTCGATCCCCTCGAGCTCGACGCGGCGGGCGGCCTTCTCTTCATCGGTCAGCGAGCATTCGACTAGCTCGAAGTAAGTGTCGCGGGCGGGCATCTCGCCCGACTCGGCCATGGCTTTTTCGATGGTTTCGTCTTGGATGGCGTCGGTGAATTCTTGGCTCATGGTCTCTCCCGTTAGGTTCCGTATCGGTCGTCTAAGTCGTCGTAACTGGGGTCATGCCCAGGCTCGGTCGGCGGCAGGCCGAGTTGCTGCTGGCGATCTTCGGCGTCGTAGTCGCTGATGAAGCACGCGGAGTGCGGGTTCCAATTCAGCGGGATCGAGAAGCCTACGGGCCCCTCCTTGACCTTCTCGACCCAGATCTCGCGCGAGATCTTTTCGCCGACCTTCTTGCCTTCCGCGTCAATGTCCTGCTCGACGCGCTTCTTGCCGAAAAGGATGTTCTCTGCGGAGTTGTGCAGATCTTCGGACTCGCGCGCCTTGAGCTTGCCGGTGCGCTCGTCCTCGGTGATCTGGCTAAACAGGATGCCGCCCGCGCCGGCTTCTTTGATCGCGTCGGTGAGCAGGTAACAGATGCTGTTGATCTCGTTGCGTCGGTCCTGCGAGCGCGCCGCGAGCCGGATGCGCTGCATGTAGTCGACCATCACGACGTCGATGCCGTGCGCCACGACGAGGCTCCGGATGTCGGAGGCCACTGCCTCAGCGCTGCGCCCGATTGCCGGCAAGAGCCACGGGATGTCCTCGGCGTCGGCGAGCGCATTGGCTAGCTTGCGGTGCTCGTCGTTGAGCAGCCGCGCCTCGCGCAGGCGCATCGCGTGCACGTTGGTCCGCGTCAGGAACAGGCGCGAGCCGAACATGCGCTCGGGGTCTTCGAACGTCACGATCAGCGGGCGCTGCTTGTCGCGGAGTACGCGGTTGGCGGTTCCGACGATGAAGCTCGACTTTCCCCAGCTGGTCGGCGCGGCGAGCAGGGTCACCGAGCCGTGGGTCACGCCGCCGATCACGCGGTCGAGCTCCTTGCTGATGGTCCGGCAGCCCGGGCGGCGCTCGGTCGTGGTGGCGTGCTTGTAGGCCACGGAGAGGCTTTCGCGGACCGTCCGAGCCTTGGCCCCGCTCGAGAAGTCGGCGTCACGCAGCGCGTTGGCCAGCGCCTCGCGGGCGGCCGCCATGCCGTCGCCGCGCTCGATCTCACCCCGGATCACGGTCAGCCGCTCGAGCAGCAGCCGCTCGCCGGCGACCTGGCGGAGCTTGTCGACCGAGCCCCACGGGTTCAGATCGGTCGGCGCCATCAGGCTGTCGATGACGCCTTCGCCGCCGTTCTCCCAGAGCTTCAGCTTGCCCTGGCGCTCGAGTTGGATCACGAGGTCGTCGCGCGTCAGCGTGGCGCCGCGGGCGGCGCAGATGGCGGCGATGGCGCGCTGCCAGTCGCCGCAGAACAGCTCGACCTGGGGCGCCCACGCGGCCCGGAACTTGGCGTCATCGAACCACGCCGACAGCACGCGGGCGCCGATGTTCACGTGCGCGAGCAGGAGCTTGTGTGCGTCGTCGCTCATGCTTCCCCGAAGGTTTCGCGCAGCTGCTGGGCGGCGGCGGCGGCGGCAAAGTCGGGGGCCGGTGCAGCTGGGGCGCCATTCGACGCGAGTAGCCGCCGCAGCACGGCCGGCGTGAAGGCCCCGGGGTGACGGCGTTTCGGGTCTGCAAACCAATCGGACGCGCCAGCCAGCGAACCGGCCAAAAGCAGGTCCGGAATTGGGTTTTCCGCGGCGATTGCCTCCAGGATCGCCCGCAAATCGCTGTCGGACTTTGGAGAATTGCCCAAACGAACGGGGTTTCCGAATGACCAGGCTGCCGCTACGGCCTGCACCTCGGGCAGCAGCGAGGGCTGCAAATACTCGCCATCGTAGGGGTTTTTGAGGATTCGCCGCGCGATGTCCACCAGCTCGCGCGCGCGCGGAGACCCGCTCTGATCCGTTGTTGCCTTCGGAACTGACAGATCTCCATCACCACCACCACTCCCTGCGGGTGCGTGACCGACGGTGGTGGTCACGCCAGGAGTCACACCGTGACCGACGGCGTGACGGTCGCCGTGACCACCAGCGTGACCACCACCGTGACTCCCACCGGAAGGACCGCGTGACTTGCCCTTGCGAATCCGGGCTTGCTCACGTGCCGCCAGGACCTGCTCGCGGCTCTTGGACCAGTGGAGGTAGTCGTGCATCTGTAGGCCCCCTCGGCGCGTCTTCTCGAGCAGCTCGACCTCGAACAGGGCTGCCATCGCAGCGGCTCGCTTCTCGGGGTCCCTGGGGCCGCGCACCTCGTCCAGCATGTCGTCAGGGACGAAGCCGTCGGTGAGGTACTTGGCGCAGTAGACGCGCAGCCCGAGCCAAAGGAACAAGGCCTCGGGCCCAGCCAGCTTGATGGCCCGTACAAACTTCGGGTGATCGAGAATCCCGTCGTCCAACTCGATCCAGCTCACGCAACCTCCTTGACAAGCTCAACCGCGAACCCACCTTCAACCGCGTCGAAGGAACGAACGAAACCCAGGTCTTTCAGCTGCGCGAGCACCGTCGCCACGGAGACGCGACCAGCACGCACAAGGCCATCGCAGTGAACATCCCAGACCGCCTTCGCGCGTGCGACGATCTCGACCTGCGAGCGCTGCGAAAGCTCCGGGTGCAGTAGCCACATCGTGACCAGCAGGCGGCGCGTCTTCGCGACCTCGGCCGAGCGCTTCCACGCTTCGCCGATGCCCACGCAGTCGAAGAGATCGGTGGGGACGTGGTTCATGCGGACCTCCCAAAAAGGCTCGGCTGCAGGTCAATAGGCAGGCAGTGCGGCGAGAACCAGAGTGTCTCCTGCTCGCGGTTGTCGTTGTCGTCGCTGGCGTAGCCGCGCGCGCCCTTCCAGCGGTGGACCGTCCACGACGCCGGCATTTGCTCGGCGTGCTCGTCGAAGTAGCCGGCCAGGCAGATGCGCAGATCCGGATCGTCGCCGTTCGCGATGGCCCAAGCCCGCACCTCAGCCGCGAGTCCGGCGCGATCGTGGCCGTAGATCTGCTTGGCCCGCATCGTGACGTCGTAAGGCGGGTCCAGGAACACGGCGCAGGGGCGTCGCCCGCCGACGTTCTTGCCCTTGCCGAGCACGCTCGGGCCAAGCACCCGCGTCCAGTCGCCGCAGACAACGCGAACGCGTCGCAGGCGTTGCTGGAGAGCGCGGAACCAGGCCAGGCGCGGCGGGGCCGAGACGCCGTTGATGCCGCGGTCGTTGCCAATGGCTGGAAGGCCATGCTCTCGGGGTGCGCTCTCGCTCGTCACGCCGCGGCCGGTCTCGGTACCGCCGGTCGAGCTGACCGCGAGCATGGGCATTTTTTCGGCGAGCCCGCTGGCGTGGATGCCGTTGCCTGTCGCGCCGCTGTGGACGCGCAGGCCCAGCATCTGCTGGCTGAGCACACCCTTGCCGGTCGTGCGGGCGCGCGCCGGTACCGCCAGCTCTGGCATCTGCTGCTTCGGACTCCGGACACCAACGTCGTAGCCGGACAGGTTCGGGAGCTTCTGTGACAGCACGCCCATGCCGGCGCTGTCGCCGCTGACGTGCGGGCGCTGGTTCGGCAACTCGCGCGTGCCCAACGCGTGGACGCCTTGGCCGGTGTTCAGGTTCGGACGCGGCTCGCCGTGACGAACGCCGCCGCACCAGCCGGTACCGATCCACTGGCAGATGCCCCAGACCCACCAGCCCGCGACCTTTGCGTCGAAGTACTCGGGGTCGGCGCGGAGCTGCTCGGCCATTTCTTCGAGCCGCACCACCAGCCAGGCATGGCGAGTGTGCAGGTCCAGCTCGGACACCGGGTCGTCGCACCATTCGGCAACGGCGTCGGGGTCGGTTTTGATGGCACGCCAGAAGTTGCAGATCGCGCCCGAGAGGTCGTTGACGGTTTCGATCTTGCCGGCGCCGTTGGGGCGCAGCAGCAGCGCCGCGATCGAGCCAGCAAACGGCTCGACGTAGTTGACGACCTCAGGGCCCAGGCCGCGCCAGATGATTTCGGCAGCGCGGCTCTTGCCGCCCATCCACGGGAACGGGGCACGGAGGAGCTCAGCCACGCGCCACCCCCCTTCGATCGTTCCACCACCCCGCCACCGCGAGCCCAACAAAGCCCGCGATCCAGATCGGCGCAGTCACGAGGAGAATCGCGAGATCGGCGTCGAGCAGCTCGGTGGGGGTGAGGCGGTTAGCCATTGGTGGCCTCCTCGAACAGCTCGCGAAATGCTTCAGATTTGCGCAGGCGCTCCAGCAGAATCTCCTCGAGCTGCCGCGCGCGCTCCCGCGTCAGGTTGAGCACCTCACCCACGATCTCGAGTGTTGCTCCGCCGCGGTCGGCGACGTCCAAGCAGCACGACTCGAGCAGCTGGTCTGGCTCGAGGTCGGGGTAGTTGAGCGTCAGGCCGCCGTTGCGTGTGACGTCGAGGAACAGGTGGTACCTGCACGAGACGAACGGGCAGGGGCGCGCGCCGTCGACACATTCGCTGCGCAGACGCGGCTTGCTGTGCGGCTCGTACTGCTCGCCATCGACGAAAAGCCGGCGCTTCTCTTCGAGCGTGATGCGGGTGCCGATCGTGATCTTCCGCACGGGGCGCGAGAGGCGTCGGCCCTTGTGGTCGTGAGCGTGGAGGGTGGCGCGGTCAGGCATCAACCGATCCCTGCCTTCCGCACGTGCCCCGGCAGCTCGCGCATCACCGCCAGCAGCAGCTCGTCGCTCAGGTCACGACCGCAGAGGCGTTCGTTGACGAAGTCCACCGCCACGCGCGGGCTGCCGTTCACGGCGTCGGCGAATGCGCGCCACTCCAACCCCGAGAGCCGCCATTGGACTTTGAGAAACCACCTCGTGATCTCTTCGTCCGTCAGCATGCGGACCTGGACGTCGGTCGGCTCAGCCGGCATCGCGCCCTCCCACCACCCGCAGCCACCTTCGACCGCTGGCCCTCAGCCGCTCGACCTTCTCACGCCGCGCCAGCCGGTCGATCTCAGCCTTGGCGGCCCGCAGCTCGTCCGACAACCCGAGCAGCGCCTGGTGGTCGTGGAGCGGGCAGCAGAGGCGGCGGCCCAGCAGGTCGAGCTCGCGCGCCTGGGCCAGCTCAAGGTCGCGGAGCGCGCAGTGCCAGGCCAGCACGGGGCCGAGGGCCGGAGCGCAGCGGGGCGAGGCGCCGCCGGAGACGAGGCGGAGGGCGTTAGCCACGGCGGACCGCCTCCTGCCGGAGCTCTTCGACCGCGCCGGCCAGGTCGCCAGTCGCTACCCGGTCAGCGGCCCGGCAGACGGCGAGCCCGGGCTTGGCGCCCTCGGGGTCGATGGTCGCAAGCGCCAGCAGGCGAGCCTGGCGGACTTGACTCGGATCAACCGGAGCAGGCGGAACCCAATGCTGGCGGTGATTTGGCGGCTCCTCTGAACCATCGGTTTCGACGTGTTTGGACCCGTCACCGCCCGTATCTCCCGAGCTAGGCCCAGCTTCGAGTCCTAGAGTCGGAGCCACGAAAAACGCTGGTCTAGCGTTTCGATCAACAGAGTAGTCAACGCCCAGCACGGCATTGCACATCGCCTCCCACTCGAAGTCCGTGTAGGTCTCGATGGTCTCGAAGCCGTCGCCCTCGGAGTTGTGGGTGATGCGCTCGACGACCTTGCCCTCGGCGCCGCTGGAGCGGGCCACGCTGACGAAGGTGTGGCGGCTGCTGTGCAGCGTCCGGTTGGCGACGCCAGCCACCTTGATGGCCGTCCGGAACGCCTTGTAGGCGCTGGACGCCGAATGCCCGCCGGCCGTGCCGAACGTCGGGACGATGAAGTCGTCGAGCTGGGGCTTGCGGCAGTACACCAGCTCGAAGCCCTCGGCCCACCACCAGGTCAGCACCTTGGCGAGCTCGGGGTGGACGGGAACCACGCGCGGGTGCGCCTCTTCCTCGTCGTCGGTCTTGAGCGGCTGGTCGTCGTACTGCGTGTGAACGAGCAGGCCGCCGAGCGGTTGGGCCAAGCGGTCCCAATCGCGCCAGCGCCGGCCGCAGATCTCGCCCTTGCGCATGCCCGTGTAGAAGGCCAGGTGCAGGAACACCCGCATCGGCAGCGAGACCTCTTCGCAAGCCAAGATTTGGCGGACCTCGGAGCGTAGGTAGGGAAAGCGCTTCTTCTTGGCCGAGCGGCGGCGGATGGTGCCGGGCGGCAGCCCCTCGCAGGGGTTGTCGCTGCGCAGCTCTTCGAACACGGCGCGCTTAAAGGCGCCGCTCAACACCGTGAACGTGTTCGCGATGGTCTTCTCGCCGATCTTGCCCACTTTGCGGATCTCGCTGATGAGGCGCTCGACGTCCTTGGGGCGCGTGTCGGATACGGCCAGCTCACCGAACCAGGTCACGCTCAGCACGTGGTGCTCGAGAGCCTGGCGCTCGTACGGCGGGCCCTTCGACTCGGTCTCGCGCCAGTCCAGGTAGCGCTCGAGCCAGGCGGCATTGGTGCAGCGCTTCGAGACGCCGGGCACGTAGGTCTTCGCCTCGATCTGCTTGGCGATCTCGTCGTGCTGGCGCTTGGCCGCGCGCGCGTCGTAGCCGCCGTGGATCCACTCCTGCTCGCCCTGCCAACGCAGAACGATCCAGTTGGCGGTTTTGCCGTTACGCAGTTTTCGCTGGACGATTGCCATTGCTGATCCAGTTGAGCAGATCGGTGCGGGTGAAGCGCCACTCCGAGCCGAGACGGCGGCCGGGGAGCTCGCCCGTGGCGGCGCGCTTCATGAGGGTGTGGGGCGAAGTCTGAAGAAAAGCGGCCGCCTGCTGGAGTGTGAAGACCTCGGCGCCTTCGGGAGCGGTGAGGGGCTTGGCGCTTTTCATGACTCCAAGATCTCCAGCCGGCGACCGTTGAGCCACATGCGCAAATGGTCCAGGTCGTGAAACACCGGCTTGCCCATCTTCTGCATCGCGTTGACCTCCCCGCGCGCGCCGCTCGACAGCTCCCAACCGTCGACCGTGAGCAGGGCGTCGCAGCGCCGCATCATCTCGAGCGTGGCAGCGATCCAAAACTTGTACGGCTGCACGTGCTCGTACTCCGGGAGTGACGTGTTGCTGTGCGGCACGATCGGGCAAGCGCCGAGCTTGGCTACCTCGACCCCGCGGAGCGCTGCCCGGTGGATGTTGGCCTCGACGGCTCCGCGGTCGGCTCCGCTGAAAGGGCCGGCGATGTAAACCAGTGTCGACGCGAGAATCATTTTAAAAGCCTCCCCTTCGTCTCCGCCTCGTAAACCGCCACTGCATCCGGCAGCACACCCATGCGCTGGCGGAGCTCGTGGCAGAAGGCCAACCTCTGCTCATCCGTCAACTCAACGCTCGCCACCCGCACAGCGACCGGCGTCGGCAGGTGGCCCACCTTGCGCTCGAGCGCGTCGAGTGAGCTGGTGAGCTTGCGCGTGCTGGACTCGAGCTTTTCGGCGCTTGGGGGTGTGCTGTAGCGGGAGGTCATCGGCAGCTCCTGATCGCGCTGGCGACGTCACGACCGGCACGCGCTATCTCGCGACCGGCTTCAGTGACCGAGCACTGCAGCCCGACCAGCGCCATGGCGATGCAAAGCAAGGCTATGTCCCTCACGACGCCCCTCCATTCGCCTTCACACCCGGCGTCGCCAGCAAAAGATTGTACGTCGCGATCCGCGCCTTCTCGCCCGGATGCTCCCAGCTGCACGAAGCGCCGCTGTAGCCGCGGAACACGCTGGCGGGGAAGGGCACACCGAGCCGCGCGCAGCGGTAGTGCCCGACCTTGGCCATCTTCGACGCCGCAGCGACCTGGACGGCCGTGTTTTCGAGACCGACGAGCTGGCCCCATACTGGCCGGGTGTGGTCGTTCAGGTGAAGCTGAAAGCCCGAGCGAGCGCGAAACTCGACGGAGCCATCCTTGTGCCGGAGCGCATCGCATTGATGCGGAAGGCAGATGCCAGCCTGCACGTCGAGCGACAACGTCGACTCGCGGAAGCCGATGGCACCGAGCACCGCGACCCATTGGCGCGGCGTGACCGGAGCCGTCTCTGACTCGTGCGCCATGGCGACGGCGAGCGCGTCGAGCTGCTGGCGCTTCTCGTCGAGGCGAGAGCGATCGGCGGTGGCGATGGGAAGGCGAGCCAGTGCGGCGCGCGTCCAGGCTACGTGCGCGCTCGGCGCATCGGCGTAGGCCGTCGCGGTCAACAGCATCAATCCCGTCAGCGCTTTCTTGACCATCGGAACCAAACCTCCAAGAGCACCAGGAACGCGAAGCAGGCCCAGAGCGGGGCCTCGAGAGTCACAAGAGCCCGAACAACGACCCCAACGAGAGCCCGGCACCGAAGCCGGCGAGCATCAGCACCGCGACCAGACCAGGCGGCACGGTCGCCACGGGCTTGTCGGCCACGTCGCTTGCAAATCCTTCCCAAGACTGAACGCGCCGACGCCCAATGACGCCGGATTCAGTGCGCACCGGCCCCGCTACCGAACCGCCGCAATGCAGGGACGCCACAGGGGGTGACGTGCGAAAACCCGGAGCGAGGCGTGCGGCTAGCATCGCTTACTCGCGCTCCGGGTAGATCGTGAGGCCGCGCTTCCAGTCGACGGCGTCGCCGAGGATCACGTCGAGCGCTGTCGGGCGGCCACGATCGAATACGGTGACGTCGCTGGCAGGAAAGCGATCGAGGTGCTCGCGGTAGATATCCGCGGCGTCGAACAATCCCTCACGACGCAGACGGCGCTCGGTCTCGCGCTCGAATTCAGTGAACGCGGCCATGTCGAAGGCAGGAGCGCAAGCCATCAGCCAACCCTCCGCGTGACCTGCGCCGTGAGCGCTCGGAGCTGCTCGAGTTGGACGGGGTCCGGAAGCTCTTCGCCGCTGCGCCACCGGTACAACGTCGAACGCGACACCTTCATCAGGTAGGCGACGTCGATCGCCGGGCAGCTAGCAGCCTGAAGCGAAGCCATGCAGCGCCTCACGTCGAGGCGGATGCTCTCGCGGAGCTGTGCCATGTCGGGGACACGGCAGCGGGCCAGGGGGCGCAGCTTCGCCTCACTCATGACTCAAGCTCCTGAACGTCTTCAGGTCGTCGTCGCACGCCTGCTGGCGAAGCTGCTTCAGCAACCGCGCCCGCGTGAGGTCGGCGCCGACGACGAGACCGATCGAGAACGCGGCGAGCGCGCAGACCACGAGCAGACCGAACGTGAGGAACCAGGGTTCGAGGCAGTGGGACATGGCTCACGCCACCGCCTGACTGAACGAGCTGTCGACGATGCAGACCCCACTCGGCGCCCCGCGACGAATCACGCTCTCGACGCGCGCGTGGGCGGCGTCGAATTCGGATTGCTGAGCGACCATCGCGCGGTTGAACTCGGCGATCGACTGAAGCTCGGCGTGCGTGAGGAAGCGGCCGGCGGGGAGGGCGGGGCAGCGGGGGCGCATCAGGCAGCTCGCCCCTTCGCTGCTCGCTTCGCCGCATCGACCTTCGCTTGCGCGGCCTCACCGGCAAGTCGCAGGGCTTTGACCTTGGGCTCAGCCCCTTCCCCGGAGATGAGCCAGGCCACCTTCACCCCGAGCACCTCGGCCAGGGACGTGATGGTGTTGAGGCCCGGGTTCGGGCGGGTGCCTCGCTCGATCATGCCCACGAGCCGGGAGCTGAGCCCGGCAGCACGGGACAGCACCTCCTGGCTGATGTCGGCCTTGGTCCTTGCGTCGGCGAGCCTAGCGGCGAGGTCGGTCACGGGGACTAAGGTATCCGCGGATACCAGAGTGTGCAACCGCTATTTTTTACACCCGCCTGTCAGCGGTGATTTTCGATGAAGTCAGCCTACGATCGGGTGGTGACGCAGACCGAAGTCGACGATCTCCTATGGCGGCTCGAGCACCTCATGGTCCTGCATGGGCTGAGCGCGCGCGACTGGTCCGAAAAGGCGGGCATGTCGGAAAGCACCCTAAACCGTGCGATCGGCCGCCTGCGCTCCTCAGAAGATCCAGACATACAGTTGGGAACGCTCACGAAGCTCGCCAATTTCGTGAAGGTTCCGCCCGAGTGGCTCGCGTTCGGCAAGGGTGTTCGCAAGATCGACCCGAAGTACCCGCAGCGTTCTGGCGCCATAGCGATGGCTGAGGCGCAGAAGCTACCCTCGGCGGCTATTGCCGAAGTTGAGGCGATGGACCCCGGAACCGACTTTGACCACCTCACGTGGTGGCAGCACCTCGAGGCCGCCGCTGAGCGTGCCCGTCTGGCGGAGTCGCGCATGTCGCCGCGCAACAAGAATCGCGTCCATCGTCGCTAGCTCCTGAGCTACGCGCTCGTCGCAGAGAACGAAGCCGACCGCCTTGCCGTCTTCGTAATAGGTGGCTTTCACGGCAGCGCCGAACCGCTCGAACTTCAGCATCCCGTCCCCTCGGCTGGTGTTGTGGGTGTCTTAACGCTTCACCGGTACGTAATAGTCCCGACACGTCTGGTCGCGCAATCGAAGTTAGACAAGGCCGGTCCTACCCTGTCCGTGTAGGTGGGGGTGCTACCTTTTTGATACCGTAGTGCGTTTTCGGGGTGGATACTTTGGTAATCGGTGATACGAATGTATCTACCGATGACGAACAGCGCCCTCGCCCGCCAAACCGCCTCGCTCGATCGCGCCCTCGACCGCCGCATCGCCCTCGGCCAACTCAGCACCGGCCCGGCCTACGAGGTCGTCCGCGCCCAGGGTCCCATCCACCGCCAGCGCGTCGAGAGCGTGAGCCACCAGGGCAACCACACGGTCACGACGACGAGCTGGGTCGAGGTTGCGCCGGTGGTGAGCCTGGAGGTCGCGTGATCAGCCTCCGCGCCCTCGCCACCGTCTACGCCGCCCGCACGGTGGACGCCGACGGCTTCGACCTCGAAGGCGAGCCGCTCCGCTCCAGCGTTGAGCGCGCCATCCGCGCCGACATCGACGCCAGCTCAACGACCATCGCACGCCTGCTGCCTGAGGAGACTTGCCCGAACGCCTATCGCGGTGAGCTGCGGTCCGCGCGCCACCGCTTGAAGGTCGCGTCGGCCGACCTGGTCGACGTCACGGCAATGCGCCTGGAGGTCACGGCAGCCGAGTAGCAGTCCCTCCGAGGCTGCGGCGCTCCCGGTGGCTCAACCCCTCCACGCCACCGACGAACGCCCCAGCCTCGGGAGTGCCGCAACCGCCCTGAGCACGAAGACCATGACCCGTAAAACCGCAACCCTGACCATCGTTACCTTTCGCGTCGTCGAAGAATCGGACGACGACGAAACCCAACCGCCGTCACTGCCTCCGTTCCCAATCGACGTTGAAGGCCAGACGGTCTCCGAGACCATTCGCCCGCTCGCCAAGGTGCTGCCGTTCGCGAGCAAGCTGCGGAGGTTGGCGTAATGCCTGCCCGCAACCCCTGGGAGCAACAGAAGCGCCGCGAGAAAGTCGCCGCGCTCACCCGCCACATTACCGAGCTCGTCTCGCTACTCGGCCTCACGCCGGAGAGCGACGGGTGGATGATTGCGGATCTGGTGCGCGGGTGGGGCGACAAGGAATGGCGATCTGCGGCAATCAATATCGGCAAGAAGCCGAACGGCAACAAGCCGCTCGTGGGCTTCGAGACGCGCCTGCAGGTCATCCAGCACTTCATCGAGAAGGCGCGCAAGAGCGCCTGACACCGTGACAAGTGAGCTTGAAAACATGCAACCCGTAGCCCTCTACACCGATCCCCACGGCCCGTATCCGAAGCTCTGCGAGGCTTGGGACGTGACGCGCGACGCTCGCTTGTACGCGGGCCCGGCGCCGGTCGTGGCTCATCCGCCCTGCGGCCCCTACTCAAAGCAGCGCCACAACTACCGCGGCACCGAGCACGACTGCGCGCCGCGAGCTCTCGAGCAAGTGCGCGCGTTTGGCGGCGTTCTCGAGCACCCGGCCGAATCGATGTTCTGGGATCTGGCCGGACTGCCCAAGCCGTACCCGCGTCACAAGCCCGGTACTATGCAGTACAGCGAGACGGACGCGCATGGCAGCTTTTCGATCTCGTGCGAGCAAGTCGAATGGGGCCACGTCGCGCGCAAGCCGACTTGGCTTTACATCGTAGGTGCGGACTGGCTCGAAGTCGCGCGCCTGTACGACGCTCGCCCCTATCCGGGCAGGGCGCCCACGCACTGGTGTTCAGGCAACCGGAACAACAAGGGCGGCGGCAGCGTGCCAACCGGGATCAAGGTTTGCAGCGCGCAGCAGCGCCGAAAGACCCCGCCGGCCTTCGCCCAGTTCTTGCTTGCGATTGCGGCACTGACCACTAGGGACAGCCACCAGCGAGCCTCACGATGAAGACCTGCAACTGCTGCTCCCGCCCCGTCGCGATCACCTCCGCCAGCCGCGTGCGCCCGATGATCAACCCGTTCATGTATGCGCTGCTCTGGGAGTGCGCCTGCCAAAACACGCTGAGTTGCGTGCTCTGGGAAGAGGTCGACGAAGAGGACCTGCTGCTCGATGGCGATCTGTACACGGCGACGAACAGCCTCAGTGATCTGAGGCCGGAGGAGGCGGCGTGATGGCTGACCAAGTTTTGCTCCCGCATAAGCTCTCGGAGCTGGCGCAGATGGCGCTGGACGACGTCGAGGCGATCGAGCGCTCCGGTATCCACGGTATCGAGATGGCATCGTGGTGCCGCTGGGACAGCACCGGTGGCCCGTGCGCCATGTGCGCGGCCGGCGCTGTCGCTGTTCAGCGTCTCGGCTTGTCCAGGACGGTGGTCTCACACGTCGAGTTCTACAAGCTATTCGGCGACCACAACGCCGACGCGCTCGTGGCCGTGGATCAACTGCGGATGGGCAATGTCGGCGCGGCCCTGTTGCTGGTCGAGGGATCTGAAGACTGGGAGACCGTCAACGACTCCGAGGAGCACGAACTAAACCGCGAGATCCCGCGATACGGAATCGACATGGCGGGATGGCACGCTGGCATGCGCGCGCTGATCGCCGACCTTCGCGAGGCCGGACTATGAACATCCACACGCCGCAAGTCACCGAAGCCGAGCTCGCCACCGCCATCACCGAAGCGATCGAGCTGGGGAAGAAGGATGCGAGGGCGGGGCTGGAGCCCAAGGGGCCGGATGAGATGCCGGAGGGGCTTGAGGTGGCTTGGGATGCTTACGAAGAGGCCTGGGAGGCCGAGATGGTCGTCATTGGGGGCGAAAGCTGATGGCCGCCACCGACCTCACCGAAGCCCTCGAATCCAGCGTCCAGGCTGCCCAGACCGGCGGCCGCTTCGTCGCGGCGTGGGATCTGCCGACCGAGGAAGCGCTGACGGCAGCGCAGGCGCAGCTGGCTCGCGGTGTGCGGACCCAGCGCCGGTTGCGAGCGCAAGAGGTGTTGCCGATGCCGACGGAGGACTCGCGATGAAGCCTGAGGAGCTGAAACTTCACAAAGACCGCCACGAAGCGCTGGAGGCGGAGGTGGCGCGCCATCGAGATCGCCACTCATCCGGTTTCTACGAGATGATGTGGGAGCGCACATTGGGCGAGCTGAGCGGCGGGGAATTCGACGCCGTCCTTGGGTTGCGGGTATTCGTCGCCCGACTACTGGCGCGAAACGATCGTCAGCAATTTCTCGACCAGGTCGCGACGCGCCTTTGCGTAATCGCTCGCAACGGATCAACCGCGAAGAGCGAGCTCGAGCAATACGCCCGAGTGGCTTACGACCAGGCCGAAGCTCTGTGGCGCGAGCGACAGAAGCGTCGGAACTCGCACGGCGACGAGGAGATCCCGTTCTGATGGTCGACTCGATCCTCGACCTGCCCAACGGCGTCCACCGCGATGTCGCGCCGGCCGTCTACCATGCGCCTGCGCTCGGGGTGGTAAGCAAAACCGCGCTCGACAAGATCCACCGTTCACCAGCGCACTACAAGGCGTGGCTCGACGGCACCGATGCCGAAGAGTCCAGCGAGGCTCTCGAATTCGGCGCGGCGTTTCACTGCGCGCTGCTCGAGCCCGACCGCTTCGCGGCGGAGTACGCAATAGCTCCCGACTTCGGCGACACTCGCAAGACCGACAAGACCACCAAGGAAGACGCGAAGGCCAACAAGACACGCCGCGATGAGTGGCGCACGGCCAACGCCGGAAAGCAGCCGCTCGACGCCTTCGATGCCAACTGCATCGCCGGCATGGTGGCGGCTGTCCGCCAGCACCCGCTCGCCGGAAAGATGATCCGCGACGGCGTCAGCGAGTTGACCCTGAAGTGGCGCGACAGCGAGACGGGCCTGACGTGCAAGAGCCGACTCGATCGGTACGTCGAGGGCCACGCCATGATCTTGGACGCCAAGTCCACGCTCGATGCGCGCTGGGAGGCTTTCCGCAAGGACATCGCCAAGTGGCGGTACCACGTGCAAGACGCGCTCTATCGCAGCGCAGCGGTCGAGCTCGGGATACCAGTGCAGTACTTCGTGTTTCTGGCGTGCGAGAAGCTGCCTCCGTACGCGGTGGCCACGTACACGCTCGACGCCGATGGGATCGGTCGCGGCTACAGCGCCGCGCGCGCCGACATCGACCTGCTCGCCACTTGCGTGCGGGACAACGTTTGGCCGGGCTATCCGGTCGGCATCAAAGAGATCGAATTGCCCCCGTGGGCCTGAAAGGAAAAGGACCGTGACCCAACAAATGAACCTCGAGCCCAAGAACGGGGCGCCGACACCCGCGAACGAGCCAGCGGCGGCGCTCGCGCCGGTCGACGACGTGCTGACGACCAGCGGTGAGCCCTCGCGCGTCTTGAGCGCATTCTCGGGCGAGAGCGCATTCATCGTCGCGCAGCGCATGGCCAAGGCGCTGAGCTCTAGCTCGCTGCTGCCCGAGACGTTCCGGAACAACATCCCCAACTGCATGATCGCCATGGAGCTGGCGAACCGCATCGGGTGCAGCGTGTTCATGATCTGCCAGAACATGGACGTCATCCACGGCCGACCGGGACTGCGCGCCAAGTTCCTGATCGCCACCGTGAACGCCTCCGGCCGCTTCGAGCCGCTGCGCTTCAAGTGGGAAGGCAAGCCCGGGACGGACGACTACGGCTGCCGCGCCTACTCCAAGGACCTGCGGACCGGCGTCCCCTGCGAAGGGCCGCTCATCACCTGGGGCCTGGCGAAGTCGGAAGGCTGGGTTTCGAAGTCGGGCAGCAAGTGGAAGACCATGCCCGAGAAGATGTTCATGTACCGCGCCGGCGCGTGGTGGACGGACCTCTACTGCCCCGAATTCGGCATGGGCATGGGTACCGCCGAAGAAGCAATCGACACCTACGGCGAGCCGGTGGTGAGCACACCAGCGGCCCTGATGCCGGGCACGCCGGCTGCGCTCGAAGCGGCGCTCACGGCGACGGCGCCGCTCGTGACGGCTGATGGTGAGGTGCTGTCCGCGCCGGAGACAGCCAAGGCGTCAGGCAAGATCAAGGCGCCCGTCGATGACGATCCGGAGCCGGGCAGCAACGGCTAACAGACGCGCCCAGCTCGCCGGGTGCAACGCAGTGGCGAGCCTTCGGATCCAACCCTCGCGGTTGGACTTCGAAGAAGGTCAGCGACCGAGCTTCCCCCAGCAAAGTCGCTGCCGCTTCTTCGGAGTTTTGGAGGAGAACATGGCAATCACCATCACTCACTTTCCAGCGGTCGGAATCGGGCAGCCACCGAGCGATGCGCCGTTCCAAGTCGGGGATACGGTCCGTCTAAAGCGCAGCGATGGCCCTCACCGGTTGGGACACGTCGGCAAGATCACCGAGGTTCGCCCGCGCGGGTTTACGCCCGAAGCGCATGGCGGTCGGTTCGTGTGCCGCGTCGACGGCACTAGCCACTATGAAGACGACCTGGAGCTGGTCTCTCGAAAGGAGCGGACCTTCTGCGGCATCGATCCTGCCAGCGACGCCCCCGTCGACGTGAAGGAGGCCTGCCACCGATTCAACATCGAGCAGCAGTCTGAACGCACCGGCCCCCACGGCGGCGGCTCCGACCTCTCCCACGAGCTCATGCTCTTCGAGCGCCAAAAGGCCGACGACGAGATGTCCGGTCGCCGGGCGGTGCTGGTGGCGAATCTCGCTGCTGAGCGCGTGAAGGAGTCGGGGAGCGCTGGCTTGCTGCACCCGATGAATCATTGGGGGCGGTTGCGCGGTGGAAGAAGGGATCGCTGATGCTGACACAAGAACAAATTCTCGAGACCGTGCGAAGCGGGCGCAAGTCGGAGACGATCGACGGTCGTGACTACGGGCGCCTGGTCGACTTCTTCCCCGTCGAAAACTACGAAGACTTCGGATTCAAGCTCCGGGATGGCGCAGAGCCAACCGCGCCCAAGCCTTGGACGCGCGAAGCGGTGCTTGAGCAGCTCCGCGAGGACGTAGCGTTTGGTTTCGAGAAGGCGCTCAACAAGCGCGGTATCTCCGCGGGCTGCATGGCGGAAGTGATCCGCATGTGGATGTGGGTGCTGGAGGAGCCCGACCCGGAAGAGACCGAGGGCTACGCACAGTATGGCCTTCCGATGTTCAAGGCAGTCGCGCTGAAGTTCGGCTTTGCGAACCCGATCGGCGACGACACGGGCCGCGAGTTTAAGTACTCGATGGAGGCCGACTGATGCCGAAAGAAAAAGCCCCCGTCATCCCCCACGTCGCCAGCGACCTCTGCGCCTGCGGTTACAACAAGCCATCAGGCGTCGCGAGGTGCGATGCGTGCTTCCGGTTCTTTGCGTCGTTGCAGACTCAGGGCGCAAAGCTGCTCGCCAATCCGAAGACGGCGGAGGAGGTGCGCGCCTTGATGGTCAAGCTGCTCATGGAGACGAAGCCCGAGCCGGCGGTCGAAGCTGGCAAGGAGCCCACCTAATGCGCCCCGCTCACATCGTCGGAGCCGAGCGCTTCGGACGCCCCAGCAACAAGCCGCGCACGTCCGGCACGCTGACGGCTCGACGCCGTTGGGAGAGGGCCTGCCGCGAGCTGTGCGACCTCACGCCGGCACAGCTCGCTTTCCTGCTGGCCGTGGTTTTGCACGAAACGCTCCATCACTGCTGCGTCTCGATCGGTCGCATGCAGGAGCTATCAGCGCAGCAAGAACAAGGCGAGCGCTTCGACACCAATTCGACCCCGAGCGAGCTCTACCAGCTGGGGCTCATCGAGCGGCTGGGCACCATCAAAGACCGGCGGTACACGCCGACGGCAGCGGGTGTACGCAGGGTGGGGCGGGCGCTGGTGCTCGTGGATGCTGTTGGGGCGGAGGCGGCGGAATAGATGGCGCCCAAGATCACGCTCACGCTCGGCAACGCTTTGGTATTCGCGACGCCAGAGCGCGTTTCCAGCTTCGACCACATGATCACGGATCCGCCGTTCTCGGCGCACGTGCACACGTCGGCCACCAGCCAGAGCAAGGGCGGCGGCACTCGCAAGCGCGACCTCGGCTTCGATTGCCTCACCGACACCGACCGCCAGAAGCTGGCCATTTGGTCTCAATCCGTCAAGCGCTGGTCGATCGTCTACAGCGACGTCGAGTCCGTCAACGACATGCGGATCGCGTGCGAGGCAGCTGGGGCGGAGTATGTGCGCACGATGCCTTGGGTGCGCTGGTCGATGCCGCAACTCAGCGGAGACCGGCCTCCGCAGGGCTTCGAGGCGCTACTCGTTACGCATCGCCAGTACGTTGGTCCCAGAGGCGGACGACGTCCGCTTGCAAAGCGTTGGAACGGCCCAGGCAATCTGACAGCCCTCCTGCACTCCTGCCTGCGCGGCGACGACAAGAACAAGGCCGAGAAGCCGCTCGACCAGGCGCTCGACCTCGTGAGCTGGTTCACGGAGCCCGGTGAAACCGTATTCGACCCCTACGCGGGGCGGGCAACGATCGGCCTTGCGTGCCGGCTGCTCGGACGCGGCTACGTCGGATTCGAGATCCGCCAGCGCGAGTTTCAGCGGGCCAAGGCGCGGCTAGAGGGTCCACTCAGCGCGCGGGACCTCGAGCGCATGCGGCGCTACCTCGAAGCTAGCTACGAGCCGCAGAGCGAGGCGGCGGGACCGGCTGTCAGGCGAGCTCGACAGCGAGCGGCGGATCGGGAGCGCGTCATGGCGTGGATGCCGATGCGCGCGGAGTACTTGGCTGAGGCAAGCCCATGACCCGCGCCACCCGCGAACGCGCCCAGCGCTCGGAGAATCGAAGGCTCCAATGATTGACCTGCTCGGCGACGACGGCACGACCATCCAGGTCGACTGCGGCCCCGAGTGGTGCGGCCGCTGCGAGTACCTCGACAAGCCCATCAGCAAGCCGCGCTGCAAGCTGTTCAACGTCGCTATCCACGCGGCGAACCCAGGCGATAAGCACAGCTACGGGCGCCTGCGTTGCGGTGAATGTCGCCAGCGTGAGCGCGCCGCGGTCGAAGCCGCGAAGCCGACTCGGGAGCAGCTTGAGGCGCGCATCGCGGAGCTCGAAAAGACGCTAGCGGCCGGCGATGCGCTAGCCCAAGCCGTTGTCCGGTGCGGCCTCCACACTTGGCAAAACATCCCCGTTCAGAGCACGCCGCTGGCTGTCGCACTTGGCTGCCGGATGTACGAGTACATCAACGCCTCGCCGACGTTCGAGTGGCCTGAAGACGAGCCGGGCAGGTTCGTGCCGAAGACGCGCGAGCAGCTCAAGGCGGAGCTTGTGAAGGCGCGTGGAAACTTTGGGAGCACGAGACAATGACCACCAAACCCAAACCCCTCGACCCCCGGACCCTTCGCTGGGCCGCGCGCAAGGCCGCTACCTACGAGCGCGAGCTTCGCCAATTTCGTGATGAGGCACAGGACTTTCGAAAGGCCGACATCTACGACCGGGCAGCCGCGACCGCGTTCGTCCTGAAGTCGACGTTTCTCAGCCAGGCGAGGCGGGTTGAGGGGAAGGGGAGGAAGAAGTGATGAGCAAACCCACCTACGAAGACCTCGCCGCCGAGAACGCCGCACTCAAAGACCTACTGTTCTGGGCCGGCAAACCCGGTCACCAAGTCTTCACCATCGACGGCGACACCTACTACGCGCACAACGGAGACGAAGCGCTGGTGTCGGCAGAGACGCCAGAGGAGCTGTGCGGGCTGCTTGGGATTGGTGACGAGCCGAAGTCCATCAGTGAGCAGGGAGGCAGCGAGAAGGCATGACCGAGAAGACGACGCGAGACGAGCCGATTGAGTTTGGTCCGGGTGTCACCTTCCACAACCTCACAGTCTTGCATGAGACCGCGCTGAGAAACCCCGCTGGGCGCTTGATGTGGGCATGCCAATGCTCGTGTGGCGCTCTAGTCCACGTTACGCGGAATGCATTGGTCACGGGAAACACCAAGAGCTGCGGCTGCCGCAAGCTATGCCGGAAACACGGCGGTCTCCATTCGCTGGAGTATCGCGTCTGGCAGGGCATGATTGCGCGCTGCACCAATCCCAAGTCGGTCAAGTGGCACCGCTATGGCGGTCGCGGCATCCGCGTCTGTGAGCGCTGGAGAAACTTTGCAGAATTCCGAGCTGACATGGGACCGCGCCCGAGCTTGGAGCACCAATTGGACCGCATCAACGGCGACGGCAATTACGAGCCCGGCAATTGCCGCTGGGTAACCCGTAGCGAGCAGCAGAGAAACCGCTGCAACAATGTTTATGTCGAGGTGGCAGGCGAGCGCATGTTGCTGGTCGAGGCAAAAAACCGCTTCGGCTGGCCTGACGGCAACGAGACTGCCTACGCCAGACGCGGAAAGAACGGTGTGCGGTATATCGGGAGGGCCTCGTGACTGACTCCGAGATTCTAGAGTTGCTCTCCGCCATGCCCACCGAGCGCCGCTTACGCATTCTCGAGCAGCTGCCGGAGTATTTGGCGCAACGTGACGAGCTGGAGCGCAGCGTTAGCATCGACGCGGCGCACGCTGAACTGGAGTCGTCGCAATTGGCCATGGCCGACGCGGAGTCGCGCGCCACCGCAGCGGAGGCCGAACTGGCTGCCTGGGAAAAGGCAATCGAGCACTTCAACGAGTGGCTCCATAGAAAGCCTGAACACCACAGAGCTTACGAGATGCTCCAGTTCGAATTGCGACACGTGCGCCACGCCTCACCAGCGCAGAAAGACCCACCGGAAGCGCGGGCGGAAGAAGCCGGAGCTACCGAGCCAGCCGCTTCCGAGCCCAGCCACGGCAGCGGAGGGGCGGAGCGGGTAACGCATGACATGGCCTTCGCTGCCATCGGTTCGCTTGCACTTGGTGGTGGCAATAGGTCTCGTTGCCTCACGGTCTTGAGTGACTACACGAAGCAGCAAGAGAAATCCGAGCGCGAGGTGGCCAGGCTGAAGTCCGAGCTCGGAAACTCGCAACGCGAGCTGGCGCATGCGCAGACGCCAGATGGCGTGAAGTCAGCTCTGTTGGAGCTAGACAAGGACCCCAATGTGGGAGGGCCTATCGGCGCCGTAACAAAGGCGTGGCGCCAACTCTACGA